>ENA-UOTZ01000016-UOTZ01000016.1-compost-metagenome-genome-assembly--contig:-NODE-16-length-99781-cov-11.651960_pt1 | contig 99781 bp, 90 predicted proteins | sample MGYA00238144_ERZ746983 | MGnify/ENA primary metagenome ERZ746983 (study PRJEB28759, sample SAMN06268863) | compost metagenome | isolation source: single cell | place: USA: California, Emeryville, Joint...
ACCTCGCTGTCGTATACAGGTTCAAATTCGCTTGGAAAAGAGTCCGACGATTTTTACTTATGGGAGTTACGTTCTATCTGCTGTACTATCCTTCTATCTGTGATCGGCTCATAAAACTGCTTCATTGTACTAATTTCGGGTTGGAAGGAGGCGACATGTTCATGTTGACAGATCCAAATGTTTCTTGCACATCACCATCATATATCTCGTTCACTAATTATATAGCGCTTCCGGCTTTAATCATCTGGAGTGTGGCGATCCCTGCTGCTTTTATCATATCCATTAGATGCTTTAGAAACCATCCGATAGCTATACGACAGATCTTTGGCCAACTTATCAATCCTTACAAAGCAGATAAATATTACTGGTCTCTTGGAGTGATGCTCCTAAAATTTGCATTAATCATAGCGAGCAATTTTTCTGATGGAGACAGTAAATTCAGGGCTCTGTCAATGATCATCCTGCTCTACCTGTACAAATGGCTAGAAGGGTATCTGGAACCTTATGCTGATCCTAAGGTGGTGATAGGAGTGCGGCTCTCTTTGTACGCGTATATCACCACGATCTTTTTCTCTTATTTTTATCCTGATAACACCGACTTCATGAAAATCATTTGCATGCTTGCGACTATCGTTATGAATGTAGTTGGACTTGGATACATCCTTTCATTCATTATTGCCAACATGTATGAGAAGATTATCTCTGTGCTCAAATCTTTGCAGAAAAAATTCTTCTCCAAAAGCACAATTAATCCTGATTTCTCCAATGATGAAGAAAAGCGTGCAGATGAAAAAGAGGGAGAGGTAACTCAAAAAAATATCGCTTCTGCGAAACCTCTTGAAAAAAATACCACTATGGTTGAACTCTCTCTGGACGATGAAACAACAAGGTCAAAATACGAAGAAACTTTATAGACTATGCTAGTTCTCTGATAAAACTCTTTTTTGGGGGTTTTTTTAATGAAGAATTTCTCTTATTTTTGCTGATACCTTTATTGAGTTCTATGAAAAAGAAGAAGAGCTAAGAGTATGTATATGTAAAATGCATATCTCTATAGAGAAATTGGTGATAATATATAATAATATTCTCAAATGAATCATTTTCTACAATGTATTTTACGTAGTGAAAGACATTTGTAGGGTTAATTAGGACAGATGCTTGAAAAAAAGATGAACTTTGAAGTCGAGGATTTTCCAGGTATTGGAACAAAAAGACGTCTAACTTAGTCGAACAACTGTGATTTCATTCTTAATGGATTAGGAGATAAATAATCCGTATTCTGGTTCAAGACTGGTAACTGAAAAGTATCACGCTGATAATTTCTGCTGAAAATCGATCAGAAGGTTCTCTTCCACCAGTCATTTTTTTTTTTGGGGATTTTTCAAAATTTCAAAGTCATGAAGACCTCCTTATTTGGAGTGATGCATTACATTTAAGACTGGTCAGGAACTATATTGATTAAATCTTGGAAATAAAATAGCTGAAAAATGAGCGAAAGTCCTACAGTTCAGATTAAACCATACGAGCGCATCAATGATAAAGAACTCGCAGAATTAATCTCCGAGAACTTATTTCATACACAAGGAGTTACACCATCCATGCTGGTAGAAGGCGCCATAATGAAATATGGTCTTCTGAGAATAATCATCTTTCTACTACTTTTCTTTTTCTTAGCCTTTAATACTCTGGCTTTCAGTGATTTAGGAACCATTGCAAAAATTGCCGTCAGTGTCATATTGGAAGCCTCAGTGATTTTCCTTTTGTATGGATATATCTTCCCAACCAAGGAGATGCGCAGACTTAAAAAAGAAGTTCCGGGTATGATAGCAAAAGAGTTATCAGACGTTAAAGGAAAGTTTATGCTCCCTGGAAGTCATTTTTGGCTAGCCATGATGAAAGAGAGCGAGAACTCAGATGCTGAAAAGATTGTTGGATGCGTCCTCGTTGAACCATATGATGCTAAGAAGGATTATACATCAATAATGGGTGATAGCGATGTAAGCGGTGAAGTGGCGCAGCTAAGAAGGATGTCTGTAGATGCTTCGATAAGAAGACAAGGTATCGGAGGAAAGCTAATTGCTGAGGTTAAAAAGTTTTGCCTTCAAAATGGATATAAAACGCTAATGCTGACGACTTTCCCAAGTAATAAGGTTGCGATCAGCTTTTATCAAAAACTTGGGTTTGTGTATAAGAAAAAAGTGCTTGTGAATTTTTTCAGCTATCCGTTGCCTGTTGCTGTTCTTGTTATGAAATTATAGAATGTTTACCAGTAAGGAACAGATAATTTGTTAGGATCGTAACTCTACACCAACTTTTGTTATTTTCAAAATTCGTTTAATTGGATAGGAGTTTACTGCGAGTTTTAGTTTCGGGTACTTCATATTAGATGCAGCTATTTCTTTCTAACCTCGCAGCTGTGAATTGCACATTGTCTTTACGTATTTGCAAACCTGATTATCAAATGGTTCTGATGTTTTATAACAGTGTCCACCAGAAAAAAGCCAGGTCTTGAGCCCACTAATTTCTGATCTCTATCACTCAATGTAATTCACGAAATAAGTAATCGCATCATCAAAACTTACAAAAAATGAAAGGAACTTCTTCTTTTGAGATTAAATCCTACGATCCCACCTATGATAAAGTTCTCACCGACCTGATCGTCAAGAATTTGTATCATACGCAAAGTATCTCCCCGCATATGCTTGTTGAAGGAGCTATGATGAAATATGGTCTGCTAAAAATAACTGGTTTCCTCCTCCTATGTTATTTACTCACCTTTCAGGTGCTAGCTCTCACTGAGTTCGGAACCTTTACCAAAGTTGTGATAAGTGGCATATTAGAAATATCAACACTTTGCTTTCTGTATGGTTTTCTCTTTCCTACAATGGAAATGCGCAGACTCAATAAAACTACCCCAACATTTGTAGAGAAGGATCTTTCGGACATCAAAGGGAAATATATGATCCCAGGAAGCCACTTCTGGGTAGCTACAATAAAAGATGGCGAGAACACATCATCTGGTGGTGAAAAGGTTGTTGGTTGCGTTTTAGCGGAACCGTATGACACTAAGAAGGATAAAACAAAAATAATAACGGAGAGCAACTTCGACGGGAAAGTCGCGCAGTTGAGACGTTTGTCTGTCGATGTTTCTATCCGAAGACAAGGTATTGGTGGTAAGCTAGTAGACGAAGTCAAAAGGTTTTGCTTGAAAAATGGATATCAAATGCTGATTCTAACGACCTACACAAGCAACCAGGCTGCAATCAATATGTATAAGAAAGCGGGATTTGAGTATCGAAAAAAATATCTGAATAATCACTTCACATTTCCAGTTAGTATGGCTGCTCTCGTGATGAAGCTCTAAGTGTAATTGGAATGATTCTCGCGAGCAATCAGCTACAATAAAGGCATTGTTGAAATTTTCATGTGTTCTGGTTGGTGGTTGGGAATAATTTGCTATCAAATCTTTTTAAAAATTGCTCTATTTGTTGAGTTTAGGAATAGAACAAGAATCGCATTTTCTCAAAATAAAAAAAAATCTCTTCTACACAAGGAGCTTTATTACAGACGAGAACTAAACATAATCGATCATTACTTTTGTCTGATCATTAATTATTATTATCTCTTCGTAGCTTTAATAATCTTTGAAAATTCTTTCGAAAATTTGCTTGTTTCTAGACTGAAAGTGAAGGAGATTGCAGAAGCCATTGCATCTCAAATTACAACACAGGCTATTAGTCTTAGATGCTTTGATTTTTCAACTTTGCAAAACGCAGAACACAATAGAGACTTAACGTTTATTACCACTCAAATGCCGAATTACTATAGGTAAAAATAATATGTAATTCGATTTCCAATCAACAAACTCATTGAACCTGCACCGAACCTTCTCAAGGCAGAACTGGACTTATGTTCACCATCTAAAAAGCAAACCAGTTGGTTAGTCAATTTAACCAATTGCTCTTACCTTTTCGAAAGCATAGACCATCTTTCTAGAGCTCTTTTTATAGCTGGGGTTCGGATTTCTGATTAACTCGCAAATTCTCTGAAGCGTGAATGGCGGCCTGTGATAGATTGTAGATTAAAGCCCGTGAAAATCAAAATTGATCTTTACTGATCGTCAAATGCAGAAAAATACATAATGACGCTCTCGAGTTGGTTCTCAAAGGTTTCACCTTCAGTCTTTTTGCAATCAGGATGCGTTTTATTCACTTCATGCATGACTTTTTTCGCCATCAATTGAATGTAGTATTTGATTGATTTCCATTCGTATAAAGTTAGGTCTCCTGTCTTAGCAATGTCGTCAATAACTTTAAACAAAGAGCTTTTAGGATCCAAATAATCTTTCAGTTTCTCCAAATAGCTCATGTCTTTGCTGTCAGATAGATACTGAATGAGATTCGACTCGATTACCTTGTTGAACTCTATTGAATAGCCCAAAAGCCTCAAAATTAGTCCAGCAATAGAAGAAATTACCCGCGAGTTTCTCTTTCACGTCCTCAGTAACTGAGCTTACCATGATTATTTTAAGTTCCGAGTTACCTTCTCCGAAATTAGTTTTAGTTTCCTGCTGGAATAAAGCGCGATATTTCGAATGAACGAGTTTAAGTAAAGAACCAAAAAACCCTAAGGAGGGAAAATATCCATACAATCTTAAAACAACGTCCAATTCATTCATTAATGCTATAAATAATCGTTCTAACTTTCCCTCTGAGGTTGAGAGTGTAGATTTCCATTTCTTGTATATTTTTTGATGTGAGGAGTAGATTAGATTTTATTGCCTACTTGAATGCTGAGAATTTATACTCATATCTTGCTCTCTGCTATTCAACTATTCAGATATGAATGCTCGAATATCTATCTACTTACGTCTTATAGTTCGTCTTAACTAAAGCTTTGGCTCAATATAAAGGGATTCGATCACGGCGCTATATTGCTTTTGGATCACGTTTCTCTTGAGTTTGAGAGTTGGAGTGAATTCTCCTCCAGCAACAGAGAAATCACCTTTCAAAGGCGCCCATTTACGAATATGTGCGGCTCTCGATACTGAAACAGAGTTCACTCTCTCAATTCCTGCCTGGACCAAATCGATGAATTTCTTGTTCTTGAAAAGCTCATCCAAATTCTGAGGATTTTCAATTCCTTCGGAAGTCAAATAAGCAATGACATCGTCAGAAATTCTGTTTCCTGGTTGACCACCATCGTCAATATGCTTCAATGTGAGCAGCACTATCAAGTACTTTCTCTTGTCTCCAATAACAACAGCGTTGCTGATAAAAGGCAGTTCCTTCTTAACCAAGTCCTCAATAGGAACAGGAGCAACGTTTTCTCCTCCAGCGGTAATGATCAATTCTTTTATTCTTCCAGTAATGAGAAGATTTCCGTGTGGATCAAGCTTTCCGAGATCTCCGGAGTGCGTATACTTCTTGTTATCGATCGTTTTGAGGGTCTCTTCTTCATTTTTGAAGTAGCCCGAGAAGCAGTTTCTTCCTCTGAAGCAGATTTCGCCTTCGCCATCTTTATCAGGAGAATAAATCATCACGCTGGTGCCTCTGAGCTTTGGACCAGCGGATCTGATATTGGCCTTGTAGCCTGGATCCCAAGTCTGCCAAGTTGCAGGTCCTGAGTTCTCAGACATTCCGTAGACATTGATAAGGAAGAAGCCAAGCGACAGGAAGTATTCTCTGATTTCGTTCGCGAGAGGAGCAGCACCGTAGATCAAGAATCTGGCTTGGTCAAGTCCCAAAGCCTTCTTAATATTATCGAATACGAGCTTTTTAGCAAGGCCGTAACCAAATGGAGTATCTTCGCCTTGGAGTTCAGCAATCGTTCCCGTGAGACCTTTTCCTTTAGCCCAAGTAGCTAGATTAAAGATATTAAGAACTCTAATTCAGAGAAAAGGCTTTACCAATTGCTCTCTTAATCGTTCCGTTTGAAGCAGCAATCTTTTTCATCTGTTCTTCAATTTTTTCCCAGACTCTTGGAACGCTGAAGAAGATAGTAGGTCTAATTTCCTTAAGATAGTTGACCAAACTTCCTTGGAGAGCAGTGGCATCAGCGAATATAATTTCAGCTCCAGCGCAGACTGTAGCGAAGAGATCGACGACCTGTCCGGCGACATGACTGAGAGGCAAGTAGGACACGAGTCTCTGTGGGGTTCCGTCAAGCTTGGCCTCGGCCACCAGTCTTCTTGCTGTCCAAACATAGTTATCATGGCTGAGAATTACACCCTTTGGGTTTCCAGTGGTTCCACTGGTGTACACCAACGTGCAGCACTTTCCAGGTCTTTGTTCCGCTTTGCGAGCTTCGAGTGAATCTTCTGGTCTAGTAGGCTTATATTCATCTCCGAGCTTCAAAACGTGATTGAATGGCAAGACTCTGCCTTTGTATTCGTCAGGGAGGTTGGATGGAACAGCTGCTGCGTAAAGGATAACGTATTTCAATTCAGGCAGTTTGGGCCAGATTTGAAGGTATTTGTTGAGCTGAGCTTCGTTTTCAGCGACAACGACTTGAGCTTCTGAGTGCTCAGCGACGTAGTGGCAGGCATCAGGTCCGTTGGTAGTGTAGACACCGATTGGAATAACAGCGGAGTAGAATCCTGAGTAGAATGCAATTACCCATTCTGGAGCGTTGAATCCGATGATATTCATTGCCTTATACTTGTTTATTCCGAGCGCCAAGAGTCCCTTCGCAAATCTGAGGATATCTCGATGGAACTCATCATATGTCCAATGGAGCCATTTGCCATCTCTTTTCACTCTCAAAGCTGGATTTTTTCCGAATTCTTTAATAGATTTCTCTAAAAATTCAGTGATTACGATAGGTTCTTCGGATCCTTGACATTCAAGAGGTTGTTAGTCAATGAGCAATGAGGAAGAGGATTACCTGCTCCTGATTTTTTCATGACGATTGGTAATTCGACATCGTAATCGGTGGTGAAAAGCAAGTTTTTGTTGGGATTTCTGGGGTCGTATTTGGCTCCATAAGTTTTGATTCCTTCAGGGCTGATGTACAGCTGCTCGTCGCTGTTTAAAAACGATGTGTCAATCACGGGTTCCATTTTTAGTAGGCTAAGGAGGCGATTCTTTTTTTATCTTTGAACGATTAATTTAATTTGTCTTTATGAAGCATATGAATGAAAATCGGCTATTTCTAGAGGTCAAAAAAGGTTGGCGTAACAGGCGAAGAGCTGCTAAAAATGCCACCAAATGTTCGCTTAAGAGTTTGTCGCAGAGGGAGCGAGGGACTCGGAGGATGCATACTGGAAAATATGACTAATTGATATCGTATTACTTAGAATAGATTTTATTAATAACTATTGCGTCATCCAGCAAATTGGCTGAAACAAGACTCTGGAGTAAGAAATATTGATATTTCCCATTCGGAGTGAATCTAAACCGGATTAAGACGACAAATACGTCAGATCAATTTAGAATAATCGAACAATCGATTTTTTGAAACTGCATGAGAAAATACTTTAATGATACTACATAATGCTTTGAAGCAATTGTAATCAGCCAATAATGCTTGTTGGTTGCCATGAACTGGATCCAAATGGCACGATATGCAGATAATGAGGACTATTCGGATAAAAAATTTAGAATTATTCCTTTATTGCTAGCTCTCTTCTATGATGTGGGAATGTAAATTTGAATCATAAGTTTCCACAAAAAGTACAAATCATTCTTAGCGTTATTTGTCTCTTTATTAATGCTATCATGAAAATGCCAATATTTCTTATTGATGAAATGCAAACAGATATCTTACACCTGCTGATTGAGTTGAATAGAGTAATAGTTCATGAGACATATCTCAGGCCTACTCAGCATGTCATCAGCGGATATCGACAGATGTATCGTGTTATATTACAAAATAACATGAAATTTGTATTCTCAATTGCTAGATAGATTTGAGATCCAAAAAAGAATGCAAACTTCCTAATTTCCTTTCCTTGCGAGAAACACAGGCTAATTTTCAAATAAAGTTGTTGCTAAGGTATAAACATAAATGCATCATATTCTCCTGCAAACTTTCTTTCCTTTCGAAAAAAGCAAATCGCGCGGTTCATCTAATGGAATTAATTTGTAGAAAATAATACTATTGACAAAACAATTGCCAAAGCATATACTCAATTGTAGTCTCGTCGTTTTGCGTCTATTTATTAGTCTTAAAACCGTCTGCTAATCCTTTTTATTAATCAAAGAAAAATACATTAACTTCTAAATCAAACAAAAAGAGAGAGATCGGCTATTCAACAGATATATCTATATCTTGGAGTTGAAACTGGCTTGAGCGGCCGCGAATAACACATTTATACAAACATTTTCAGGAACTACTTCAACATCTCTATTATATAGCAAATCAAAAATAAAGTATATAAAGTTTTAATTTTTTAGTTATCAATTCTTTTTGGTTCTCAAAGCAGTGGATGCTTCGATGCTCCGCCTCACCAGAAAGTACATCAGGTTATTAAACAAAAGAATTTATTTCAGCCTGTTAGTGTCTTCAAACCAGTTTAAGAGATATAGATCTTCATCGCATCTGAAGGATTGAAGCTTTCTTTCGTGATTGGACAGTAGTATTTTCCATTATTCTTTTGAGCAAATAATTTTAATCCCTTTCGTAAAATTGTTAATAAGTCTTCAGCATTCCCAACCAAAATTATTTTTACTTTCAAACTGTAAACTTGACCATTCGGAAGCGCTACCGGTGGATTATGCTCATCCATGACCTCTCCTGTCAGTCTGCATATCAATGATGACACGATTTTATGCGTTGAAGGGATATGAGTAGCCAACTGAGTTTTGAAATATATCACATTACTAAATGAACTTCAACAGTCGCACTGTTACCTTCTGCATATGCGTATTGCATATCGAGCAAGCTTGGTATGATGAATTGGCGAATCTTCCACTATCTTGACAGTGATAAGTCTTTAATGAAGATATTCCGGCCTATCATAATTAAAAACCCACAGTTATTTTTTGTTTTATAGGAAGTAAGAATACTTTTAAAGTGATTTCAAGGTGACTCTGGTCGGACATTCCCGTTATTAGGAAGCTTTCCTTCTTAAATATTTCAATAATCTCCTTCCATCGAGCGTCCGAGAGCAAATATTGATATTTCGGGAATTTGTCTATTGTCTTATAAAAAGTCAAGCAGCCCATTGCTTCCTGCAGTTCTTTCAAGTGAGGTTCACCAAAGAGATGCGAGTGCTTCCTGATATAAAGAAGAGCTTTTTCCGATTCGCCTTTTTTAATCAATTCGATGAACTCTTGCGTGATTAGCTTTAGAGGCAGCGTGCTGTTAATTTTCTGAAGCTTAGATTTATTCGTTTGGCACCAAGCCAGCGCTGAATCGCAAACTTTGTTTCCCATATCCTGAAGAATTTGATTGTATTCCGAGATTGTTTTTTCATCAAAAGCTGTCAGGTCCTTTGTAAGTAAGCAGATGAAATTGACAAAGCCTTAATAATGTGAATTTTACCTCTAAATTGTATTCTTTGATCATCTTCTGAGCTGTCATGTTGCAATTTTCTCGGAGCAGATAATCAGTTATCAATCTATTGATGCGAGTCTCGTAATAGACGATTTCATTGTCTTTATCGTTGGTGGTAGTCGCATCATTTAGATGGACAAGGCGTTTTTTAGTCGTCTGATGGATTTGTTCTTCCTCGGAATATCGCTCATCCAATTGTTTTTGAAGTGCGTGTAGACGATTAACGAGTTTCTTTAAGGAGTCGATGGCATAGGACTTTGTCAGTGCCTTATCCTTCTTTAGTGCTAATACGCTGTTGAGGATTGAGCTCACTTCTTTTTCTACCATTTTTTTCGTGGCTTTAAAATCTGAAAGGAATGGGTATATCAGAAAAGCAGGGATTGGCTAATATTTACGCCTCACGCTATAGTCGTAGGGCATTTTGACAAATGAGTATTCTATTGTGTAGTCAGGAGGTATCATGAGAGGACTCAAAGTTCTAAATTTATGAGAGATTATTTGAGAGTAATTTCTAAGAATAAATTCAAAATTGCTAGTGTATAATAATGCCTGGACTCGTCGAGTATTGCAGTCTCTAAAATTCTCGATAATTATCCAGAGCTGTCATATCACACTAAACTTAAGCAGTAATTAGGACTAATCTTTCTTAAGTAATGAGATAAGCAATATGTGTTCTAGTTTTTGTTATAATCTATTTGATGAAAAAAAGAGACGAAGTTAAATTTCAATGGTTATCAAATAATCCATGTTATCAGATATTTGGCTTTATATACACAAACAAACAAGCGAGGTAAACTGACTCGACTCAAAATAGTTTTGGGTCTTAGCAAAATATTGTTATGAAATCCACACGATAGGGCGCGATGAAAAATTTGTGCGTCCATGTAATCGAAATTTATTATGAAACGGTTGATATAACTCAGGCAAATCTCCTGAATCACTGGAAAATTGCAAAGAAATCCTGAGCCACTGAGTCTTCTCCTATCAGAGCCTGAATTGTCGTCGGATCCAATCCATGCTTATTCATAATTTGCTAAGGATTAAAAAACCAAATCAATAAACTGTTCATCCAACGATAGCTTACTTGCATCACAGTAACAAAAAGATTTTTCAGATCAAGGGTCTCATAAAGTTGAGTTTTTCTCAGCTCTTCTTTACGGATGCTAATTCTATTGTCATCCAATCTCGTTTTTGCAGCTTGAGGTTTCGGAATACCTATTTAAACAGAGACAAGAATTAACGCATCTCATTAATGAAATTTGCAAACCTTGCTTTAATTTATTCGGAATTGAGCCTTCTTGTATGCTTTTAATCTGAGAGATAACCTCAGGCACGGTTCGTTTGGCAAGAAAACCAAATCTTTGTTTGAGATAGGCTGTATCTCCGATTACAGGAAGTACTTGCAGAATTGCAATAGCATTGATTCGCCTTTATAACGGACAAAAATTATTCCTTTGCAACCATTATCGAGTATTACTTCGCCGCGTATGAAACGAGGTATTCCATATTGAGCATCCAATTGTCGATGAAATTAAGAATGTCGACGTTGTTATCTAGAAAGTTTTGTAATAAACTGAGCAAACGTTATAAATTCGCAAAAGTTACTTTTCACAATGTTCAGGATTTTTTCAGCGTCTTTGATGAGAAAACGATTGAAAAGGGTCATAATAGAGGCTCGGTATTTGTTAAATCCCTTTATCGTTTTATCGACGTTCTGATTCATGATATCTACAACACAGAAGCCAAGCAGTTTCTGTAAGTGTTAGTTGTTAATTTTTTTTCTCAAATTTCGATCAAAATTACCTCAAATCTTCCAAGAGCGTCGATATTTTTGTTCATATAAATCAAGATGATAGTTGCCATGATTCCCAGGATCGAAGACCTTATCTCGATGACGCTTTCGTCAAACTTCTGGGCCTGGTACGTCTGCTCGTACCTCCTCTCAACCATTTCTATAATTCCTCCATAATCATTTTCGCCGATAAAGCCCATTAGAATATATTCTTCTGTTAACTCTAAAAAGGTCGCATAGGTCGCAGGTTCTTGGAACTCGCTCATCTTATCAAAATGTCTCTAAACGAATGAGTTAAATTGACAATCTGATATATGGGTTCAGTCGATCTTACGAAAAATAGCTGTCCCATGACGTCGTTGAGTCCTTGCTCGGGTGTGTATTCTTTTGAAAGAAAAGCCCATAGTTTAACGATACTAATGTCAACCTTTGGTCTCTATCGAAGCGAGGTTTGATCAATGACAACTCAGATGGTTATTACTTGAAAGGCGATATCTATGAACTCCAAGGCAAGGGTATAGATAGAAGGGATTTTGTCGTTTGGATCAAAGGTAACAATAATATTCTTGAAAGTATCAACGAGGGCTCCCTGTAAGAGCTCGGACTGGGTGCTTAAGAGCTTTTTGAAAATTGGCGATTGGAAAGCATTGATCAAATCTTGAGTTGAACAGGTATATTGCGATTTTGTCAACAGTTCGTTCACAAGACTGATCAATGGCCAGACGACATTTGAGGAAAGGAATTTATCAAGGAATGTCAAGATTAATGGGATCAGTTTGTTGAGGAGAATTCCGTAGTCGATTTGCAAATTAACGTCTCCTTTAATGACGTTTTTCAAGCACATGCAGCACTCGTATTGAATGACCAAATCTTTGGATGAATCGATTAGAGAGAGCACCAGAGTCGTCAGCTGTGACATCAATTCCGCTAAAAAAAAACTCACATTAGAAACAGGTGAAAGCTTTTCAAAATGTACGGCTAAGGATGTGGATCCATCGATTGATTAATATTGGAATACGAGTTGTGAAAGGCTGATAGTTCGCAGCATTCTCTCTGAGATACGAGATGACTTTAACGATATCCAGGTAATCTGAAGGAGCAACTTTAAATTTTTGATAGAGCTTTGGGAGCAATCCCACAAGCGCGAAGATCGAATCTTGGAAAATGCCTGGAATCTCTGTCAACGAAGCTAGATAGGGTCGAGAAAGCCATTAATAAAGGAAACTTAATTCCCATAATTTATTACATTGGACAGCTTTAGCAGCTACTGCGTGAATCAACTTGACGCATATCGCTGGGAAACGATAAATTAAACTCTCAATCGTGACCATAGCGATTCTGTAGAGAGTATTATCGGTGATTTTCTCACCTTCATCGAGCTGAATATCCGATTCTAACATTGATAACCAGTTAAATACTCGTTATATAGCAGATTGAAGTTCTACCTGACTCGACGAGATTTTCAATACTGGTGTCGCTTTTGTAGATCTTTTCTTTGCTGGTTGGCAAGATCTTCAGGATGAAGACATTAAGGAAGCCTTCTATAGTGTCTTCAGTTAAATTAGCTTTATACTGCTGATGAAGGAGCTGCTGTTCCGTGCCATAATTCTTATATTTCTGAGGAGTTTGAGGGGCGCTTTGGAACATAGCTGGCTCTGTGTAAAAGGTATATGCGTTTAGCACTTTGTTCAGAGCCCATAGCCCAGCTTTCACTACAATATCGCTAGAAAACAGATCCAAGTTCTGATTTATAATGATCTTTATAAGCTGCAGATAGTCTGCGAGGCTGTTGATAAAAAGCAAAGGGAACATTCCTTGCAAGTGCGTAATCAACATGATAAGCTTCGTTAAGTTCTTGTTGAGGAGCAGTGTAACTTCCTTCGCTCCTTCGTTTTTGAATTTTGTTATAAATTCGATGTAATTTGCTGCTTTCTGAAAGATGTTCTTCATAAACTTCAAAATCGTGTCTCTAATGGAAGTAAAAACCTGTTATTACTATTCTAACAGTGATTGGATCCTTACTCAGTGTGTATTTCATCGAATCCGCAACAGAGGATGGCAAGCATGATTTTATCCAACATTCTGATTAACTTCATGAATCGTTCCAGCTGATCAGAGTTCTTGAGATTGATCACATTGCCGAGCATCGCTGAAAAATTCGTGTTGAAGACGGTCCAGACGTTGGAAAATTCAGCTAGAATCTTCGCATAAAAATTATAGAAATTCTGCTTGGAACTATGTCGTCGGTCCTTCATCTGGTCCTTAAACACCAACGTCAAGGTTTTGAAAAAGTTAAAGACGATGTCCCCAAGGAAATCTGGAGGGTTATTCGCATTTAAGAGATCATTGAAAGCTTTCAAATTTGCTACGAAATAATCGAGTAAAGTTTGAAAGCCTTCAGGGAAGTCCACTCGAGCGATTTGCCGAATGATTCCGTCGATCTGGCCTCGATATACCTTGTCCTGGAATTGCGTTAAGAATTCTGGAAGGACCTTTCTTATCTGTGTTTTAATGTCGTTGTTAATGAAAGCTAGTATGCATTGATTATCTGCAAAAACTAAGTTTGGAAGTACTTTGGAATTTAGCATTGGGATTTCTGCACCACCAGTTTCGGACTACTACGTTTTTAAGTAAGATAAGGGCTTGATGCCGAACAAGTTGTTCCTGTGGCGGCAAAAACGGTTTGATTATAGAATGAAAGGTGAGTGGATTGCTACCTCTTTTTGATCGTAAAAGATTTCGAGGAGAACGCAAGGAAACATGGGGTTTTTCTCGCATTCTGTGAGGTACTGGCGAGCTTGATCCTGGAGAGATTGATTAGCCGTCACTGAAACTTTGAAGCATTGTTTGACGTTCAAAGGGTTGATTTCAGGGTAGGTCTTGATGGGTTGGACGTTCTGACCGTTTTGTTGATGTTGAGTGGGCTGCATAACGTTCATGGAATTCATCATAGTATTTTCTGATATCATGATATTTGGAATATTGCCAAGAAGGAATGTTGAGCTGTATCTTTGTTAGTTTAGATAATAATTAATGTATTGTAAAAAGCGAGATTCAAAATTACTCTTATAAGTTGCGATCAGCAAATCAAAATTCAGTGCTTATTTATTAATGATCCGATAAGAAATGCATAAATTGTATTGTTCAGTTCAAAGCTTCATTATTGTGTTCATTGTTCGGAATTTGACCTTGATTTGGAATAAAATAGTCTTAATTGACCCAGTTTGGATTTATTGGTCTCTAAGATTGCAACACAGAATGAATTGATACTGCAAAGCCAAGAAATTTCGTGTCTGAAGCTTAAAGAAAGGCAAGAATACCACAAATTAATAGTTCTTTCAGCATTCAAATCCTTTTTTTGTTCTCAGAGGCTTGTAGAAAGAAGATGCTTGCTTGATTCATTTCATGACTCTTGATAACTCGTTGGAAGGATTTCTTTTCCAATTATGAAATATTCAGAGGAGAGGCAGAGTAGAATTAGTTTAGAAGAGTCCTACTTTCAGCAAATAACAAGATTATTGGAATTTCTCTCTACAAGGTTTTGCTATTCTCATATTTTTAAAACTGTGAATTACTGATCGGCAGAACATTTTGCTTGAATTTGTTAAGTTTTAATAGCAAGTACCACGCATTATCGATAACAACCTCTATTCTATCCTACCTGAGTGTGAAACTCAATGTAATGATTTTATTGGGATGAGTTCGATATCTCGTAACGAAACATTTTGAAAACAAGAGGAGAATCGTGTAAATCCTCCTGCAATATTCATCACAATCAGTTATGGAATTATCAAACTAACTTATCGATTCAAGAATAAAAGTAGCCTCTAAAATCTTCATTTCAACTAGATTACTTCTACTCACATTTCCAAGCACAAAAAACCAAGACAAGTATAATAGCGAGAATGAATTCTCGATTCTTCATTTCGCTACGTTCTGTTAATTGGGAGTGCAGGTCATTTGAAACCTCCTGCAAGGAAAACTTTTTGTTTGCCCTTCTTGGATTTTTGAACACGAGCAATTTTCATTCCTCCAACATAGTTAGGATCATTTTCTAGTTGCTCCCAATATTCATCATCCCATTCTGTTAATTCTTTTTTATCGGATCCATTTTGTGGTTCGGCATGCCCGTCAGCTTTCTTCCAAAATGCTGCTTCACCCCCTAATAACAAAAACAAAATAAATATTTCTTTTTAGTGAGAGTACACATACCAGTATTCTTGCTGGGACCACTAAGCGTAGGGAAATCATCCTCTATTTTCCCGGCATCTTTCTTCGAATCCATAAGGAATGGATTTGCGGATGCCCATCCATTGTCAATGCCTTTCTTTTTCGTTTTCTTGATCTCATATGACATGGTAGGTTTGCCTTCCACCTTGATGAAAGGTGCTTCCTCTTCTACTTTCTTCACAGGCTTCTCGACAGGCTTTTCAACTGGTTTTTCCACGGGCTTTTCAACAGGTTTCTCGATAGGTTTTTCGATTTTTTTCTCAACAGGTTTCGGTTTCTCGAAGGCTGGGAAATCTTCCTTCGGTTCCTCCTTCTTCTTTTCAGCCTTTTTCTTTTCTTGCTTCTTTGACTTTTCAACAAGCGCCGGGAACTCAAAAGCGTTTTTCGTGTCAAACTGCTTTGTTTCTTCAAACCTGCTCTGATCATAATTCGCCGCTTCATTCACAATGGTATGTCCTGCGCCTGTAGGTTTCTTCCGGATTCGTTTTGCCTGATTGTTTGTGAATACTAGCTTCTCTTCTTTGACTTCCTTTCGCCAATTGTCTCCTAAAGCTTTTTTAAATTTATCTTGGAAGTCAGGTCTCTTCTCCAGTAGATTCTCAACAAGAATCAAACTGATGCTCTTGATATCTAATATAAATTGTTGTTATAAAGACATTTTTAAATCTCAATAATTTACCCATATTGATATTTCTTCCTTCAACTTTATCAAGGACAAGCTCGAGATATTTGTAAATGATGATTATTTCAAAATCTGAGACTCCAGCGACTGCTTTTTGGAAGTTCTCTGCTGGCTCGGTCAAGCAATGTGTTAACTTATCCTTCGTTTCTACAGTGACTCCGAAGTTCGTTGAGAATTTAAGGTTCGCAGTGCCGCTGTTTTCCACACGACGGAGAATCTGCATCAGCTGGAAAATTCGAGCCGGGTCCAGTGTGATGTTTTTCTTTGAAATTTCGAATTTATTGGCTTCAAGTCTCGAGATAATTTCCTTTTCGATGGTCTGATGCATTTTCTGGAAGAGTTCCCCGTAAGTTTTGCAGGATGCAATGAGAGAATTGTTTCTTTTGGGCAGCCCAAGCATTTTCTCATAGAAATATTTATCGAGATGAATCGCGGTCTCTTCCTTCTGTAAGGTCGCTAAATAGAATGGGAAAATTTTGAATGTCTAGATGTCGAAAATGTTATGAGCAAATCCCAATCGAATGAAATTTTACGGCACGGTCGGTGAAGACTTCGATGAACTTGCTAAAGAGGTATTTATGATCACATCTTCCCTTATGATAGTCCTCAATCACTCCTCTGAGCATGTGATAATCTTTCTCAGCAAGTAGCTCTCTAAACTTATCGTACAAGGTCTTTGAATCACTATTGATATCCAGCCGTGAATAATGAAATGAAAGATATTATTACATGTTGATATGAGAGAAGTAGGCCATGTTGCAGTCTTCGAAGTGCAAAGGTTCGTTGGGATTTGATTTCGCAATGTATTTTTTGCTTTTGCCGTCGCCTTTCTTTCTATTTTTTCTTCCGCCGTAGTCGTCGTAATCATCATATTTATCATATTTAGTAGTGTTTGGGTTTGTAGAAGCCGTCATTTCGTTGTAGATGAGGGTTGTATCGAATTCTAATAGCTTTTTGTTTGGTGGGAAGTACATTCTCAAATCAATTGTCTCGCTGGCCTGGGAAGTTTGCAAGTGTAGTTTGGTTTTGATTTTCATTTGTGAAAGGAACTATATCACAAGATTAATATCTTTGAAGAGAAGCGGAAATAGTACTTGAGGCTCGAAATCGACACCTTCTCTGTCTTTGATATACGTCTTAACTGAGCAGGAGTTAGAGCTGTTGCTTTAGGAAGTGATAGGTTACTTTCTTTTTTGTGATGTCTCTCACTTTGTCCGAAATCAAACCCAGTGATGGTGTGCAGCAAACTTTGATTAACGGTCTTATTCCCTTTAAGCATGCCCTGACCACCATGAAATTTAGCCTATTATGTTATCATCAACCTCCGAAATAATCAATGGGATTTTACATTATGAGCTTCGAGTTCAGGGGCAGTTGCGAAAGCTTGGAAGGCTTTCTCTCTGCATTGCTCATTCGGACAGAGGTAATGTGACATATTGAAGTGGGTTTCTAAGCTCTTATAGTCCTTGAAATAGAAGTATTTTCTCGTCTCGTCACACAAATGGCATTGGAAATGCTCTTTTTGCAGATGTGGAATAATCTTTTCCTCGTTATAGAAGTTCACTTGACAGAACTAAAGACCATTGTAATGAGATCTTCTACGTAACAATATCTAGTGAATTACCTGGCAGTAGGGATGGAAGAAGATAATGTTGCCTTCCTCATCGACATCTCCTCGTTTCATATGCCATTCCAATTTATTAAGAGTAAAAAGTTTCTGTTCCTTCAACAGCAGCGTACGGTTATCTAGGCATATATCGCTAGAATACAGCACGTTAGAACTCCTTGAGGTCAGATATGAAAATAGTTACCAATATGCTCTATGATGCTTTTCTTTCAGATGCCTCTTTAGGAGGATCATCCCACTGAACTGATTTGCTGAATCAGAGCAATTCGGGATCGGGCAGCGGATCTGATAAACCTGCTGGACTTCTTGTTTAGTGCTTTCATCCTCGAAATAGATCCCATCCTATATGATTGAGGTACATGTGCTTTAGAATAACTTCGAATGAGTTTAGCTACTTTATATTCGATGAGCTTCGAAAGGTCGAACGATTCGAATTTGGCGTCTTCCTTTCGTGAAAAGATGACGTTTTCCAGGTTATTCTGTTAGCAAAGGAGTTATTTCTAGGGTTGTTGGAGGTAGGATGACTTACATTGCATAATGGGCATTTTTTGGATTTCGTGATTGTACGCATCTTAAGGGTGCAGGCGAAGCAAACGTCATTGTGGTTGCATTCGATAATCGTGCGAATGGTTTTCGTTTCTGTGCATAGGTCGCAGGTGAACATTTGAGTAGGAAATTGACTTTTGTGTTGCTCGAGAATTGTTGGATTATGATTAAGTTTTGATTTTAAGCGTTCTGACGATCACTGGAGTATTTATAATGCGAAACGCGAATTAATGAATTAATCGAATAAATGTAATTGGCCGACACTTCCGACCGTCATCAGATCAGACAGAGACACCTAAATCTGTCCTGAGTTAACAATTAATTATACGTGTAAAAGTCTAAATTGCTAATTGTTTTTGATTGGCAACTGCCTTGAATAGTCCCAAAAAGGCTATTTCTGAAATACTCGACAATATCGCTGGTGAGTGCACAATGAATTCATGCGGTTTTTGCACAAAGTGAAAGCCTCAGAATCTAGAGATGAGCGAGAAAGATATCTATGAAACGTGATCCTTGCCAGCTCATTCATTACTGAGAGATTACCTCAGCTGGAAATCTGAGCAAGGGGATAAGGTTGTTGGAGGAACAACCATTATCGCCGATTTATTTTTCAATCTAGTCAAACTCGAGTGAGATTGAAACAACTTTTCAAAACCACTCCAAATTTTCCATAAAACCAACAATTTAGAGCAACAACTCCAAAGAGATTCTGAATATCAAGGCACTAATCCTTCTCATTAACTATCTTCAGAAGTTCAGCAGGCTCTTATTAAATTCTATAGTTTTTGAATCAGAGGCTGATGAGAAATTAATTAATCTCTATTGATTGATGATTGATCTTTATTTCTTTTTTTTTCTCTCTCACTCTAAACAAGTAAGATTTTTTAGGAGTTTCATAATAAATGGATGTTTTTCCTTTCAAATGATATGGTAATTGCTATTTTAAGATCACTATAATGGGCATTTATTTGTGTATTGTAGCGACATCATTGTTCATCAGTTTGCTAGCTTATTCACCCCGCCAAGAACGGCAATCATGACTAAAATACTTTCCAATGATGAAAAGAATTCCTGAACCCAGCACAATACTCTGCAGAATCATGGGTTTAATTGGATCTCGGTGTATTATTGCAGAATTCCCTTTCTGTTTTCCAAAAGTAAATTCCTTTGTCATGCCATGCATCACGTTGATAAGGCAGAACCAAAACTTCTCTTTGCCCACACTCATGCATAAAGCAGCAACGGTGACTGCAGCGCGAAATGTCATAAAAGTTCGAATTATGGAAACCCACGCTCGAGTCACTTGCTGCACTCTTTCGTCTTTCCATGCTTCCTCAAAGATTTTAACTTTTGCTGGATGTTCAAGGTCCTGTATACATACCCACCCGAAAAAAGGTGATTGCAAAGATCACTCCCAAATAGCATTGAGAGAGGCTTATTCCAAATATTTGCTTGTCACTTGCATCGAGTTCGAACATCATGGTTGCAGTTGGGGGGAGATATTTTTGACGTATTTCAACGTATCTTAAATTGATAAAAAGATTTTCTTTTTATAAAAATTGAGGCAACAAGAAAATAAACTCATTTTACTGAGGTAACAGTGTTTTATTTTAAAAAATTCCTCTTGATAGAGCTTGGACATAACAAAGTTTATAGAGGTATTACAAATACCCATGACATACAGCCTTAGAACTCTGAACCTCCTTCCAAATGTTAATCAATTGTTAACCAATTTCTAGTCCATGAGAAACTGTTCTAATAGTTTACGCCTTGAACTAATTTAAAGACGAGTTTTGCAAGCTTGCAATTCCTCAGGTAATATATAAATCATCGAATCAAAAAAGAGACCCAATTTACCTCATTTATATTCTTATTTCAATAAACGCTTAATTAGTTGAATACCCCTCTTTGCAGAGTTTCCAAAATTGCAAAAATCCTCTGTAACAAGGATCATCATCATGTTATCAATGGTCACTCACTAAGATGCCAAATGTCGAAGAACGATACATTGAGATCAATTTTTGAGCCATGATTGGTCCTTTGAAAAGTTCAGCCCCAAGGTTCCATTCATTTTGTTAGGCTAATTCATTAATCCGACTAACTTTTACCTTATTTTGCACCTAAATTATTGGCTTTACGCACTCTCTCAAATTCATTTTTAGCAGTTAAATTCTTCCAGCGTTAATTGCAAGAATAACTGACGTATTATTCTTTAGAATCACAAAATTTAGAAAGCATGGTAGTTTTCACGATCAAGTCGTTATAGATTATTCAGAAGGAGACCTACGAGCTTTTTAGCAAATTGCAACTCTTTCTGAGCAAGGAAATAGCGAAAAAATCTCAATGTTTTGCTTTTCAATCAATATTGGATAGCTTTCTTGCTATCTGCAGTGACCTGGAGACAAGTCTGTCTTCGAGGACAGCATTTTAGTAATTAAGGATAATCTCAACTTTTTTAAAATAAAAAGAAGGAAACTAGCTGTAGGTTGCACTGGGCGTGAAATTTCGATGCGGTATTACCGGAATTTATATTTTTTAAAAGTACTTCACAGGTGAGTTTGAAAATAAAAATTTAAGGGACTTCATTTCAATGATCAAGGCCATCACAAAATTGTAACCAATAGTTCGAGGTTTCAGGCTTACCCAGCAATTCATAGTTTTTCCAAAAATAATGATGACTCTTCAATCGAGTTAGAGACTGGATCCAAAATTCCTGGAATGAACGGAATAATCACTCAAGTGCAGAGGTAGCGACTACCACTGATGTCAAATTCATCTAATTTGCTGGAGAAAGGCTTCCAGTTGCCCAAGAATCTCCAAGGACAACTCCGCCCACACAGAAAGAGCAGCAACAACAACCTACCGAGCAGAAAGAATGTTGCTTGGTTAGATGCTGTCGTTGCCTTCTCAGCAGAAGCGAGGATGATGACGAGTAAGAATTTTCATGGGATTTGTCTAACACTCCCGAAGTTATTTGCCAGAAATAGATACTGCAGAAGCTGAAAATTTGATATATTTGGGTCCCCAGTCACATAAGAATCTGGTAAAACATTGAATCTGCGCAACTGGTGCCTAATACTGAGATGATTGCAGGGAAAGAAGACGCTCGTTCTTGACCTTGATGAAACCTTGGTTCATAGCTCGTTCGAAAGCATTGACAATCCAGATATCTATCTACCAGTAACGCTTATTTGACGATGTTTTTACTAGAACTGTTTTGAAATAGATAACCCTACAAGGAGAAGTCTATCATATTAGAGTGATGGTACGTCCTGGTGTTGAAGAATATCTCAGGCGGATGGGCGAACTCTACGAAGTTGTTGTTTTTACAGCCAGTCTTTCTGAAGTTTGAAACAATACTCTGCTAGCATTGCTAATAATTTTTCCTGACTAGTATGCAAATCCGCTGGTGGATATCCTCGACAAATCAAGAGTCGTCGCTTATCGTCTGTTCAGAGAACACTGTACTTTGTTCAACGGAGTCTACGTTAAAGATTTAAGTCGGCTCGGAAGAGACCTGAAAGACGTGATTATCGTTGATGTAATATCTTATCCCTAACGAATTCCTCCTAATAATAAATATTTAGAATTCACCCAACTCTTTCATTTTCCAGCCAATGAACGCGCTCCTGATTAAAAACTTCTTTGATGACAAAACCGACCGCGAGCTTGAGCTTCTCACACCATTCTTTGAGTATATGGCAGGAGTAAGTTCGCTTTAAGAAAATTATCCCATTATTTTTTCCCCTCTCTCTCTATTAGGTACCTGATGTCAGACCGACAGAAGCATGGCATGCAAAATTCCAGCAAGGTCACGCCAATGAATTTTTAGAGGTACAAAAGAGCAAAAGGCTCATGCAAAAAAGCCAGACCACTCAACAGATGTCAATCGAAGACGATTCTAGTCCTCTAGCAGTGAAAAAAACTGGGACTACGGACCCGTTACAGGATGCTGACACGGACCCTTCCGAGGGAGATGAGAAAAAAGACATGGCGCAGCCGGGGATATTGGGTACTCCAAATAAACGTCGAAGCAGCTATACGCCAGTCCCGGTTGGAGAAGTACTAGACATCAAAAAACCAGATATCTCAAAGATGAAAATCACGGATATATTTTCACCAAAACCAGAAATCGATGAAAAAGCCGGCAAAAATAAAGCCAATAGAAGTTTTATTGATCTGAGGAAGAAAAACACAGAGCAGGTCATGGTGCGGAGTGTAACTGAGAACGTTGTGCCTGACTTAGACCCAGTGGAGCTTGAGAATATTCTACAATTGGAAATGTCGAATGAAGAAGATGTTGATGATCCGAAGAAGGTTGATAAAAGAAGGTTTTTGAATGATAACAAAATTAATATTCAATCACCTATTCATCATACAATTGGCGGATTTTTCAAAGATCCTGCTGTAGATGAGAAGCAAAAGGCTGCTGGTATTCTCGCAAAGCATATTGTATAGGCGAAATCTTGAGGAAAGTGTGGGATGCCTTTTGTAAGAAATAGTAAATCAATTCTTTTTCGAATGAGTGCGGAAAGAGCATTAAATGCTCTTCGATATTAAGCTTTACTATCAGAGCACATAAATATTAATATGGTTTTCGTATTTTTACTACATATCAATAAATTTGTTGTTTTTGAGGGGAACCATCATATTTGAAGAAGAAGCTATAATAAATGTTATGTATGCTATGCTTTAAAACCTGATCAGTTATAGGGACCAATTTTCGCATATCCTCATTCTAGTGGTGCTTCAAAATTATGAAATTATCGATTTGATGGAGGAGAAATTCATATCAAATTATACTGCCTGAAGGTTATTTCTTCAAATTCGAATTAAGTACCATACACTTACCTTATAGCGCTTTCCCAAATTATTATGAGAGAGAGAGGAAAAAAAATCTAAATTAAAAGAGTTGCTTTTAGTCAAAAATTCTTATTACTTGATTTAAAACTTAACGATCATTTAATAAATTCAAATTTTCATTTGAGATCTTATATTTTCTCAGCTTTCTCAACTTGATACAGCCTGTTCCAGCAATTTCAGACATGGACCAATTGGCCAAATCAAACGGCACACCAAACCATCTAAAACCAACAAAGATAAACTTCAGTTCTACAAAGAAGAGCTTGAACAACTCGACAAGGAGGTCATCTGCTGACGAACAACGCGAAAGCCGCATTATCGAAGTCATCCTGGCTTCAGATCCCGATACAAACGAATACGCTATCATTCACAGCAATAAGTCCCTCGACAAGCTCGGCAAAAAGGTTTTCTCTCCACTAAATCCTCTCCCGAGACCAAATACGAAGGCTATGCCCAAAAAGTCTTTAGCCGATTTCAATCAGCAAGACATTCGTATAGCTCCCTATACTGAGGAATTCTCATTCTCTCAGGCAAATAAAGCTGAACCCACTCAGAAGAGATATATGCCAAGGCCGAAAGCACCATTTGGAGATATCACTAACATTATCAACAACCGAGCTAACATGAACTTCCGCATGCCGTTTCAGAAGCCCAAGCAGCTAGCTCCATCGAAAGAGGATCAAGAAAACGCTTATTACAACTATCAAGCACATGGTTTATTTAACCCAAACGGATCTCTTAACCAAGGTCTCAGGACTCAGAAAGCAAGTCAGAGGGAGACGTCTAAGAATTTGCCTCCAAAAAGGCAAGAGTCACGTGCTGGTAGCACTCAACAGAAAAATAACGCAAGCCAAAATAGAGCAAAGAGCTCTTCGGTAACATTGACTGATGTGCTGAAAAAATTTACTATGAAGAGAGCAAATCTTAAAGAACAGAAGCAAAAGCAACCTTTAATTAACCCTCGCAATGTCAGCCATCAGAGAACAAAAGCACACTCACGAAAACCCAGCAACCAGTTCGCTTTTAATCGAACCGAAAAAAATCACTCAGCTTCTGAGAATCATTGGCTCATGATGTCTTCGATCGAGGAAGATTCGCCTCATAAGGCCTTTAGCCTGAACATAGACATCGAACCGAGCTTCGAGTCGAATCAAAGCGTGAATAGTTTCGACAAACTGAATCACTCGCGATCGGTAGACATCTCTTCAAAGAGAGACGAACAGCGTGAAGGGTCTCTCGGAAAAGAGAATGACATGATCCAGAACCTGCGACACATTGCCAAAGAGAAATACCTTGCTAATCTCATGACCAATAAGAATCAACCGAAGGAATCGTCAACCTGCCCAGAAAGTAAGAAACCGTCTCAGAAGCTTGAGAATAGCACTCAGCAGCTGGCCTCAAATGAGCAAGAGATCGAACATGAGTACATGGTTGAGAAGCTAAAACTTGTGGCCAGTAAACTGCTTGAAAAAACAGAAGCGAACCAACAGTTGCTTCTTGACCTGAAAAAAGAAAATACAATAGAAAACCAGAGGTTGCAGGAGCTGAGTCAAAGACTTGACAAGCTAATCCTCGCACAGGCAGTAACTCTCTCTCTTGTAGTCGACTTATAAACTAATTTTTTTCCTCAGTTTAAACCAAAGAGATTCACATTGAATGTGTCCGGAATTTCGGAGCAACTTAACACAGACATCACAACTAATTGCACGACGACCAACTCAGTGTTTTGTGAGAAACCAAGCGTAGAAGAGTCCTCGGATATCGAAACTTTAGGTAAATTTGTGATTGTTTGAAGATTGAACTAACTCACATTCTAGAAAAAGAGCTTCAGGTACTGAAAGAAAAATTGAAGAAGGAGCAAGAAGACAAAAAGAAATTAGAAGTGATCTTTCAAATAATAAGTGCGCCGCAGCGACAACAGACAGACCTAGCGACTCCATTGGCTGAAAAAATTTCTGTTAAGGAGGTTATCAGCAGCCAACATCAAGCGTCAGAATATGATACGAGACAATCACAGATCTCAACAGATGTATTCCCAAGGCAATCGCAGGCATCAACAGACCAGTTGAACCAAAAAGAAGGACAAAATGATCAAGTCCGTCAAGGGCGTAGCTTCCCAAAGATAAGAGGATTGAGAAGCTTTTCTCTTTCAATAGATCGCAGCACTGACCAATAAACACATTCAATTTCATTTATGTAATCGATTATTTATTCAATCTTTTTGTTTAGTTCTCTCTTCTTTTTTTTTTGTCTATTGCAAAATGCTATTTTTTTTCATAAATTTTCCAGAAATATGCAACGACCACTGTGAATCAATGTAGGTTGCTCTGAACTAACGATACTAAATAACAACTTAAATGTTTGGGACGGGATATTAACCATTTTTTTGGGGTTTTGCTTTTCAATAGCTGAGAACATGGAAACTCCATGTACAGCCTTAAGACGCATTCGTACCGACATCACAACATTTTAGAATTGTAATATTTTCAAGATCAACAATGCTTATGAAGGACTTTCAAACGATCTATACACTTCTACTAACTAGGCCTAGATACATAAATCTAACTAAGATCACATTCCAAGCTTAATTTTTTGTAAACGAATGGAGTTCAATTCTTTGATAGTTTTTTTCTTTGGTTTCTTATCATCAGAACTCTTAGCTCTTCCTCTCTGCGCTTTTTTGTTAGGCTCAACGCTCTTCTCCTTCTCAGTTTGAATTGTTCCTTCTTGTCCTTCTTCCTCCATAGCATTGTCTTCTTTCTTCTCTTCCTCGAGCTCTCCCTTTTGTTTTTCGTCTTCTACTTTCTGAGGCTTTTCTGGCTTCTCATCCTTTACTCCAGGAGGTAACGAATAAAATGGAATCTTTCCTCTCTGCCAATCCATCAGGATCATTCTGCCAGCAGTTTGAACATCAGGCTCACCTCCCTAGATAAGAAAATCACGAATTAATACAGATAATTTTGTTTTCTTTCTGTACCTTGAGGAGTTTTCCGTTCTTAATAGCGAATTTCTCAAGGAACTCTTCAGGAGTGTCCCAATCATCGATCGAATAGATCTTTTCAAGATCTGATTTTTTCGCTTTGTGCATCAGATATGGGATATAATAGGTGGTATCCTCCAGTCTTTCGGCTCTCAAGACTCCTTTCAAGACCAAATCTTCCTCAGTTTGATCATCTCCGGAGTAAACGACTCCAGGACAATCGATCATGTAAATTCTTTTTGTCAAAGTGACGTATTGCCACACTTTCGTTTCTCCTGGCACAGGCGCAGCTCTGCAAGAGTGCTGTCCTTTCAACGAATTGATCACAGAGCTTTTTCCAACGTTTGGATATCCAACGAAACCAACAGAGATGTTCTTCGCGTCTCTGTGGAAGTTATCAAACTATTTATGAAAATAGAAGTTAGAACCTCATGTAGTTAGAAAGCTCAAGCTTACTTGTTTAAGGAGTTGGATCAAGGCACCCTTTCCGAAAGGATTAGTCACACTAGCGTGATAGGCAAGAGTTGGGTATTCCTTTGATAGATATTTCATCCATTTGCTCTAAACAAATTATTTTTTATAAGAAAGCCGCTCAGTAATGTTTATAAGTTACTGTGAGCCAAGTTGGAATCAAATCGCATTTGTTCAGCACCAGGATAACATGCTTATGGGGCGCGTTCTTCCTCAAATGCGCTTCTACGTGGTAGCATCTTGTTCCAAGAGGGTCTCTGGCGTCAAGGATTTCGCACACGACGTCAGAAGAGTCCAGGACTTTGTAGAGCTCATCCCAGATTCTTTTCGATTGACCAGCTTCCATAATTTTAGATCTATATCCGACCTTGATTTCGGCTAACTAGAGAGGGATTAAGTATGCTTGAATCAAAAGCAAAGGTACCTCGCTCTTGTGTAAGTCTCTGTCCTTATCCATTTTGTAGTTATCTTGTTTTTCTTCGACTTTGGCGATCATGTTAACAGGGGTATAATTGTCTAGTTTTGGTCTTTTTCTCTTAGCTTTTGGACCGAAAGTGTCCTAGGATAGGAAAATGGTATTAAATAGGTGTTTAAGGGGATCGGCTACCTCAAACGCCTCGACTTCGAGTAAGTTCATTCTGTTTTCTTTGGTCTCTTCTGAGATAAGGGAGATTGGAAGCTGTTTTTGCTTGATCAAGATCTTGAAAGGATCCTTTGTTTGCTGAGCGAGCTCGACTCTCATTCTTTCAAGCTGCTTCTGGTCTAACGTTCTAACGTTACCGAAGTATTTTCTATCAGGATCAATTCGGGCTGGCTTGGTGGGTCTCTCGTGCATCTTTTCGCTGGATGAAGTGAGTTTGGTTTAGAGATGTATAGAGAGGGAGTATCGATTACATGTCAGGTTTATCCTTATACATATTCAATCTTTTGATCGTTGCTTTGGTTCTGTAGAAACCATCGTTTCCATGAGGCGCTCTTCGATCTGGATTTGTAGAAGCACCTGATTTACGGTGGTTTTTCACTGCTTCAGCTCTTCTTTGCTGGAATTTCGCATGGACCTTTGAGATTTTTGAATGTTTGCTCTTCTTTGCCATTCCTGATTTTTTATTGCTGTGTGTTTTTATATTTTTGCTATTTTAGCAGTCTTATCCTGTCAAAAAGCCGAACTCAACAGAATGACCGATTTGAAATGAGAAATCGGAAAATATGCCAGCTCTGGCGTTGCTAAAGAGTGTCCAGGAAGTTCTGCTAGTTGAATATCGCTTTGAAATTCATTATGATTGTTAAGATCCTTTGTGATATTGTAGGAACAAATGCGAGTTGATTGCTTAAGTTTAGTGTAACTCTATTTCAGTGAATTCCGTAAATATGAAACTACTCAGATGAGCAATACGCGTTTCATCTGTCTAAAGTACAATTGGTCCTTAGCAATCTGTATTTAGCTTATTACATGGTATTGTTATTACATCGTAAAATTGAGACTGGTTGCTAACATGGCGCTGTTGATTAGAGCTTCGCACGATATTTTCATTTATAGGCAAGTGAATACTCAAGATCGGAACACTAACATATGACATTATTTATTGGACTAACAGTTTGAATCTCGAAGGATAAGATCGGTGCTATCTGTTCAGTTACAAATTCCAAATGGCAGACTGTGAATTATGATGATAAACTGAAATAGAGAACTTAACAGTACAGTGATTTCTTTTGGTAAAATCTTAATTTAAATGCAGTAGTTAATATATATAATCTTCTTATCGGATATGAGATAAATAAGCACTGCCAGGCTGAAACGAGGCCTCGCATAACTAGCAAGTATCAAATCTCCAAGATACAAAATTTTTTTTGGGCAGCTCATGCAGAATGTTATCCTCAAGGACAAAGTATGAGAATTTAGAATCTATGTTACTGCAAGATCGAGGATAGCACGATACAATTTCACTTCTCAGGTGTACCTAATTTGAACTTAAATTACTAATTTCGATGAGCTTTTCATCCTTGCGTTAAATCTTTTGTGCAAAATAGTAATGGAGAAAATGCTTCAAAACTCTAAAGCTCATTTCCACTCACTCAAAAGCATCAATCAATTTTAACTCCCAAATTTTCCACAAAATTTCAACTGAGACTTCATCCAAGCATTCTTGCCAGCGAGTGATAGATTAATAATTAAAACTGTTAAGCGATAAAGAGTTTCTGTAACATATTTTTCAATACGAAACAAAAATGGCAGAAAATCACATTGAAGACGAAGATTTAAAGAGATACCGCATCGAAAAGCAAGTTAAAGCTATCAATGAGGTAAACATTAACCAAAATGCTGCGATTTATTCGAATAATTTCTTTGTGTGTCATTTCAATAGGGAGTTCCTCGAATGTATCAAAGCGGCAAAATGGTCAATGGAGTGGAGATCAAACACGACGCCTGCTTCGGTCTCAACTTCAAACGAATCAATGGAAATTTAACCAACATCGGTGAAGGTAGCAGCAAGTGATAAATCGCATGTTTCTAATCATTTTCAGGACATGTTCTCTTCGCCGTCGGAACCTCTCTTGCTCTCAAAGATTTGAACAGCAAACAAACTCAGTTCTTCCATCGTGAAGGCAAATTCCAAAATATCACTGCATTGGCTGGTGCTCAAGACGAATATCGCAATATTGTTATCGCAGCAGGAGAATCAAGTCCCAAAGGCGAAGAGCTATCTGCATTTGTAAATATCTCAGAACCTGCTTGTATTTAAACCTCTTTGCGATTGTTAAGGCCACGGTTATTGATATAGAACTCGCTGGAAAACAGAAATGGTTGACGATCAATCTGAACACGAAGGGACACATCCAAAACATGTGTCTTAATATGGAAAAAAAGGTAGATAATTCATTGCGAAATTTGCCCTAATTTGGAATGTAAAAAAAGTATATTGCGATATTGTTGCTTCAGCCTGGAACCCAATTATCTCATGTTTTCTTCTGGAAATACAATCCTGAGAAACAGCTCGCTATGTGCACGGTGAAATTCCCGCTTGAGAAAATTTCTCTTCATCCGAGCAAATTCAAAGAGGTACAAGACTGCCACTTGTATTATGACTAATAATAATCTCATTTAGGTGCTCTTCACGGCTCCTAATTACTGCCGGCTCTGGGAAGTGTTTTTCCAAGAAAAGGTGCTAAAGGAAGCTAAGAGTTTACTGCCGCTGAAGATGGAAAAAGAAAATCGCATTATCGGTATTGTCTTTTGTGTTAAGCTCTTGATTAATAATATTATTATGGGAAAGACCATTGTTGGACAACGTTCGGGAGTCAGAAATACTTGATTATTCTCCTCGAAAAGAACCGCATTTTGATCATTCATAACGACACAGTCAAGCTAGTGAATATTGACACTTCGCAGATCAGTCTGGTTAACGAGAATGAGAGAGCCGAAACTGGATTTGATCAAGACGACTATTTCGACGTGAATTTGGATGAAAGGTAATCTCAAACATCAGAAAGACATGCAAGGTCTCAATCTCTTTCCATAAGTCGTGAACGATCATTAGATGCAAGGAAAATTGAAGTAGATGCTCATGTCACTGGAGACAATAAGACTATAGATACTTCGAATATCGAGCTAACTTGCATTGCAGCGAGCAAAAAAGGATTCCTTCTTGGCGGCACAAAGGGTTTTCTAGGATCGTATGAACTTGGTATTTCTGAGTCCGTGATGGGTTGGTTTAATCAATTGTTATTGCTAGAAAAAAACTACACTTTTGTGAATTCTTCGAACTTCCAGCTGAAAGGAGGAGCAGATCAAAGAGTCATCTTCTGTTCCATCAACAGCGGAGACTCTGCGACTACGGTGGTAACGACGCCATCATATGCAAACGGTGAAGGTATGCTGAATCCTATGCTGTTCCTTGTTGAACTTATGCTATGAATTGTAGATGTTTTCCAATACTACCTGGTGAATATGCTTCAGTTGGACTCTGGAGTGTCCCCCACTCAGCCTTTCTACTCGCTTGGTATTTCATTATTCTCAAAAACGTGTATGAACCAAAAAAATTAGGGTTCCACGATAATAAGGTTTTATCGCTTAGTACCAGCAGAACGAGAGCGATTTTCGCGAGTTGCGGAATGGACAAGTTTGTCAGAATATGGAACTACAGCGAGCAGGAGACAGAAGAAAAGCACGCATTCATCGCACAACAATTTAAAGAAGACCCTTTATGCGTTAGTCTCCACCCCTTCGGCCATTTCATAGCAATCGCCTTTGGCAACTGGTAACAAAACACACCACATCCACCATAGCTAATAACCATCCTCTCTTTCCAGTTTCAAAGTATTCGCGATCCTCAGCGACAGTCTTTCACATCTCACAACGACGAATCTCACTTTATGCAGAACAGTTAAATACAGCAAAGGAGGGCATTTCCTTGTCACCAGTAGACCCATCCTATCCTGAAAAGTTTTATTAACCTTAAATCCAATTTTTAGATGAAAGATACAATGTGCATGTTTATGACACAATTTACTACACTTCTTTCATGATTTTCGACGAAGGTCATACCGCTCCAATCAAAGATATCGTTATCACCGACAACGATGCAGGAATAATCTCAACTGACGATAACGGTGCCGTCTTCTTCTGGAAACTCCGCGAGGAACGTTCAGAAAGAAGCAATAAATTCTGGGAGCACAGAAATAACATGTACAACAAGATACTCTACGATACAACCAACGACCTCTTCTTTGGCTGCACAGCAGAGAAGAATCTCTGTGTCTACTCCAAGAACTGCAAGGAAAAAGTTTGCGAGTTTCTGGCTCCAGATTTTGATGTGAGAACAGCCGTGATATCTGAGTCAAAAGGCGTTATTTTCCTTGGAACGAACAAAGGCAGCATTCGCATATTACTTTGGCCAATTAAGAAGAACACTCTTGAAATCGAGCCGATGAAAGGGGAAGGACTCGACGTATTCAGATATAAATACCCTGAATATTTCGAGATTACGACCCATCTCACTGCCATTAGTGCGATGGAGCTGAGTCCTGACCACAATACTTTGTTCGTTGGGTCGGAAGATGGAACGGTCTTGCTCTTCAAAGTACGCCTGTTTGTCAAAATGACAATTTTAACTCATAATTGCTAGGTAAAATCACTGCAAGAAGACATGGAAGAGAACAAGAAGTTAGTCATCGAAGATTCAAAGAAAAAGCCCGAGGAAAGATTTGACTTCGGAGCCTTGACGAATGAAGTTTACCTCGAGAAATATTCGAAATTGAAAGTAAGGTTATTGAGAAAAATTGAAAGTCTGATCGAATTATCAGGAAAAAAGCGAAAGGATTAAAAAGCTTCAGTTTGAAGTGCTCAAATCACAGCAGACGGTTAAGATTGAAGGGAAAAAGCTTGAACTTATTTTTAAAAATCGAATCGCTACGATCAATGAAGAGGTAAATAAAAAATTATTGTGACAGAGTTTCAGCGTTGTGTTGGTTAGCATGAAAAAACCCTTGCAGCGAACAGCAAGAAAAAAGAAGCTTTCGTGGCTAAATCTACGGCTGAGTACCAGACAGCTTACGAGCAGTACATGGCTGAAAAAGCAAAGTACCAAGCAGAGAGAGAGCAAACTTACAAATCGAACCAAAAAGATGAGGGTAAAATCCATTACGATAGGGCAATTTTTATAAGCTGTTTGCTACTTTAGAGTTCGAAAACTTCAGAAATAAAGAGTTGGAGGACCAGATCGAGAAGATAAAAGATGACCATAAGAATAACTTGAAAAATCTTATTGCAAAGAATAGAGAAGAAATCTTGAAGCTGAGAGTACCGTTTCTTATTCCTGGCTCTGTTTATGAACAACACTTTGATTAAATAGCAATTCTATCAAGAAAAATGCGAGAAAGTCCAGTTCAAGTACAACCAACTGACCGAAAATGCTCGTCAGTATGGAAGTCTGTTCCTTGACAGAATGGAAAAGCAGGAAGCTGATGCTGAGCGGGAAATCGACGACAAAGTGTAAATCACATTAGATAGAAGCCAATCCATATTTAACAATATTTTCTTTGAATTTTAGCAAAGAGATCAAGGACGACATCCTTAAGGAAGATGAAATCTTAAGAGACTTAAAATCGAAGAATAGAAACCTGACTGAAGAGAACGAGAGACTCAAACGCGAGGATACCCAGCAACAGCTCAAAATAAACGATCTCGTCGCGACTCATAACGCTCTGAAAGAAGCTTATATTCGAATTAATGCGGATATACAAAAGATGGAAGAGCAGCTCATTGAAAGAGAGGAAGTCATTCTCTCCAAAGAGGAAACTTGCAAGGCCGCGAAAGACGAGCAGCTTAACCTTGAGAACTTTAGATATCTCTTAGATCAGAAGATTAAGACACTTTCTTCTGACAAGCACGAGCTCCTTCAGCAAATTGATCGACAAGAGCGCCATTTGAAGGAGACTTTCCAAGAGCTGGTCAAAGAGTCGAATAAAAATGACGACAAGAATGAGGTTTCGAAGGAGCTGGAGAACGCGATCAAAGTGATGCAATTCGAGCTGAAGAAAGTGGATTTCGATATCTTTTTCACAAGGAATAAGATCAGCGACCTTAACAACAACATCGCGAAGCTCGTAGCCGATAAAGACAACAGGGATAAGTGGCCATGGGCTCTTAAAGATATTCTTGATCGAGTCTCGAAGTCGAATGATGAGCTGAGTAATAAGGTCCAATCGAAGAGAGACTTGACTGATGAGGAAATCTTTGACATCCTTCAACAAGCCGGAGGTATATTTTTATATATTGACATGGTTAGATTTAATCCATCACTTTCAAAAAAACAGAAAAAGCATTTAATGTGAATGACGAGCTTCTTAGACAAGCTAAATGGATCACGAAAAAGCTATATCTTGTCAATAACACAGGCAAGAAGTTGAGAGAAGTCAGAGAGGAGAACATTCAAACAGTGTTGAAGCAGAACGGAAAGCTGATCGAAGAGTGTAATACACTGAGAAAAGAGAATGAGAGGTTGAATAACAAGGTAACAATTTCTGGCTGGAAGAATTGCTCATATCTAAAATTAAAAAAATAGCTGAGAAATCTCGAGAAGATTGTGAATGAAGGTCTGAAGAAGAAAAAGAGACAGGATGCTCATCGTAATCTTGGACATGTTAATTCCAAATCTCTGACAGCGATCATTCGACCGACAAAACTTGATAATACTATAACTAAGGTAATGATTCATTATCCTTTGAAAAACTAAAACTGCTTGTATCTTTAGAGTATTGAACCAGGACGACAAGCTAGCGATTCAGAAGAAGAAACCAAGAAACCTGTTATGTTTAAGAAGTAATAAGACTTTGTGTGAATTTCAGCCTTACCGGTCTTTTTTTAGTGTGAGCTCCGAGAATATCTCAACAGATATCTCATTGCGAAAGCCTTCTAATCAACAAGCAGCTTTCTCTGCTAGAAAGAGCGATGGATCAGCAAACAATTCGCTTTTAGCTCCGAAAAAGAGTAATGCCGAAATGCTCAATCCTCCAAAGATTGAAGAAGTACCAGTTGAGTTAGAAAGAGCTCAGAGCAAAGAGGGACGTTAAATTTCTTTTTCGCTTTTTTTTTTTAAATAAATAGATTAAACTTGGATTACATAATCTAAAATACTAACGAATTCTCAATATATAGAAACTCTAAGACAGCTATAAAAAGTCAAATACAACTCCATTACACTTGCTTTAGATATTATAAGCGCTTTCAATTTTCTGCAAAATACGGCGGGAGTTTCGGAATCTCAATGGAGAAAATAATTAGTATATTTTCATAGACTCTAAATTAGACAGTATTTAATATCAATTACTAGTGAGCTCGATAGAAATCACTGATTAGGGTTATTTTAGATATTTGCGAGTGCTCACACAGCTTATCGTTTTCTCCCTAACAATTCTGAAAAGATAATTGAAAAGAGCTAAAACCATGAATTTATGTATCATTTAAAGAGAGATGCAAGATATCTTCTGAATAGTTGACGAAAATGACGCTATCTCTTTTAAAAAAAGGCCAATATATTGAAGAAAAAGCTGTCTTTTTTCTTTAAATGTATGAACCCACAAAAAAAAAACACAACAAACTTGAAACAAATGGTTTCATTTGTTTTGAACTCCCATTTTGTATTTTGGCTGTGAAAAGCGATCGCTTGAATATGAGCCGAAAAATAATGCGTCAGACCGAGGATTCTGACGCATAAGAAGGCGTGATTCCTGACTTTATTAAATTCTTTTTGTCTTCCCAACTACTGCTTTAATTCCTAATCCAGAGATTTTATTTATCGCATTAACGGCACAGTATCTGCACAAGAACTAACGCTACCTATCTGGTGTTTCTAAAATTTATTCGTAGATTGATTAAATCTTTACTTCAGAAGAAGACATGAACTTTGACTACCTCAAGCCCCCAAGTAGTGTTTTTGAAATTAAACACGCACGTAAGATACGTTTATGAAACTGCGACTTAATTTTTATTCATTAGCCGAATACATTTACCAAGGGAAAGGGACAAAGGCCCTTCGAAAAATTTTCTCAAACACCGAATTCACGTCATTTGAAAAGAATGAACTTGCTAAACTTTATCAACTTCTGGATGAGAAAGATATCAAGATTCCACGGGAGTAAGCTCAGCCCCTTCTCCAAGTTAAAGATAATCTAAATGATTATAGTTGGACACAAGCTGACTTGCTGCGGGTGATTTATTTCTGCAATTTCGAGTTTTCCGGCAAGGATGGTGTCATCAGCCGGCTGGAGAGCCTGACTCGTCAAGAAAGCGCTTTTGCAGCAAACTATTTGGCTCCTGAAAGCCTTAAAATCCTGGTATTTTTGTTGAATCGGGCACTTTCTAAGCATTTCAGAGGAAAGGATGGATCTATCTTGGAGGCGTTGATAAACAATATCGCCCGATCATCATTCTCAATCTTGGCGCTTTCGATAATGTGGGGGTAATAGATTCTAATTTAGAAGATTCCATATGCATGTATCTTAATAGACAACCGTTGATGAATGTTTCAATGCACTGAGTTTCCTCTATTATCAGCTCCAAAAGAATATGTTTGTGCCTGGATACGTGGAAAACATGATCATAATTCTGGACGCTTGTAACATGGGACCACATCAAATCAGCATAAATGTAAAAACAACTTCTGACCTTTGGTTAAATCGGATTCAAGCTGTTGATAAAAGTTTTCACAGACATTGGGAAAAACTTTCCAGAGACTATCGACAAAGTGCTTTTCTTAAATGTTACAACAGGGATTAAATTCACATGGCTCGGGATTCAGAGTACATACGATTTTGAATGACTGAGTTACTTATTTATGTTTCTAAAGAGGTCCTCAGCGAGAGAAACGCGAAGATGATAAATCTGCTAACTTCTGATGAACTCAAGACACTACAACAGTTCATCGACCCAGAACAACTTGAAAAGAAGTATGGAGGCAGAAAACCTGATTTTAAGTACGAAGAAGACTTTTGGTATTGATTTGCTTTTGAGGTCACCGGATCTGAACTCTTTTGGTTAGGCCACCAAAGAGCCCTTTTCCTCCTATCATAAAAAGCTTTGGAAGCCCCATGAGCGATAAAGTTCGAACTCCTAGCAAAATTGGAGGGTCTCCTTCTCAAAGAGGATTCTCTCCTTTTAATTCCAAGTCTCCACGATCAATGGGACTGAGGTCTATGGAAGCTACTACAAGTAAAGAAACATTAGCAGTAGCAATAAAATTAAACAATTGTTATCAGATTTTGGCAGGCCAAGCGAACCCTTAGGTGACACTCAGGATCAGGTGATGGGAAAGGGCTTCTTTAACCGATTAGTGATGGAAGAGGAAACTAATTTTGGATTGAAATTGACTTTTGGCGATCCTAACAACTCTGCCTTCGAACATCCGAAAAAGTATGACGAAGCGGAAACTTACGATCTCAATGATAGTGAATTACTCACTGTCGTGCAGCAAGAGGTCATTGAGATCGTTCGGAACAAGATCCCAGAGGAGGAAGAGATAGAGGAGCGAATTAAATCATATAGTTCTGTGCCCCTTAACGTGAGCAAGAAAGGATCAGAGAGAGGCTCTCCGATTCGCAAAGGCACTTATGGAGGTGGAAAAACTCCTGAGAGGCGTAGTATTCAAGATCGAATGAGTCCTGCTGGGATGACTCCTCGAAGAAATAGTGTGCAGAACATGAACAGTAAGAAAGGAATTCCAAATTGGACGATCAAAAAGCCAAAAACTGAAGAAGAGGAAGACGAAGAAGACGACCGAGGTGGGTTGTTTTGCGGGATATGTACGTCATTCCGGCCAGTTTTTCTCAGATCTTCTAATCCACCAGAGAGAAAGGCTATGAATGCCACATAATGAGAAAGAAGTCTGGGCCATGATGTTACAGATAGGCCGAAAAAATTAAGTGAAGAGGAGATTGCTTTACTTTTATGAGATATTTTTTTTTTTGTAAAAGTACAGCATAATTAAAATGTTTAGAGTGAAATTTTTTTCAATGCATTATTACTCTAATTGAGTGGTATCTCAAATGGACCATTACAAAATTATTGCATGAAAGCGTGGTATTAAGAAAGAAAATGTAAAACAATCATGGATATGTTTTTGGGGGTGCTTCTCTCACTTATTATCTTTATAAACATTTATTTTTTGGCTTTTCAGAGAATGATGAAATTGGCTTTGTAAGATGTCTTGATTATCGTTTAATCATATAGTAGTAAGTTGGTAGGATCTAATCATTTCTAAATTAGAAACGCGTTTTTTCTGCTAATTTCGCTCGCAATGCCTAAATCTCCGGCAATTACTCAACCAAACAATCAACTTAACATACTTTTATTAAGATACTTTGTTGAACTTATATCTCCTCTACACTGTGATTGACTGATTGAATTTTATAGGTCAATCAAATCATACATCCAGGTGTTTTCTGAAGAATTTTTGTTTTATTTTTTCAAGTATAAGGATATTGACTGACTTAAATTTATTTATCTATAATTTCATGTATTTACAATATGGAAGCCAAGATAAATCAAAAAAATGAAAGAGGCAGCTACGATTACTATTTTAAATTTCTCATTGTTGTCCATTATTATCCTATTTAACAACAGCATATACCTTTTTCTGCTAAAGAAGCATAAAAAACAAAAAGATCAGAAACTATAACCATAGCAGCTCTCTAACTAACCAACTAGCTCATTCAGCTTTCTTTTTGCCTTCTTTTATCACTGTGAAGAAAACATAATCCCACAGCTTGCTGGTGATACCGTAGCCAGCATCTTCATCAAAGTAATGGTGGAGATTGTGATATCTCTTCAATTCTTTGAAGTAATTCAATCCTCCCTTACCATGATGAAGCCACCAGTGGAAGTAATCATACAGAATATACATGAAGAGACCTCCCGCAAAAGAAACCCTCGCGAAATTTCCTCCGTACCCAGCCACAAACATCGGATAGATACCAATAGCCAGGACTGCTGCGAGCGGTGGCGGGAAGACCAGTCTGTCAGGATCCATTGGAATTATGTGATGAATGCCGTGAACCATGAAGTGGATGTACCGGAAAGCTTTGAAATTCAGAAGAGTCTCACTCATATGGAACAGATATCTATGGAGCATGTACTCAATGAATGTCCACATGAACATCCCCCAGAGGAATCCGAGGAGAGGTCCGAGAACATTGAAGCTTGGGCTCTCGACGTAGATGTACTTATCGAAACGGTTGGTATCCTCGCTTCCGAAATTGGTCACGATGCCAAAAGCGAGCACAGCGAATGAAATTGGAACCCAGACAAGAGGAATGTACCACCACTTGTTTCGAGTGAAAAACTCAAAGAACTTCCATTTGAAAAGCATGACATTGTCGAGATGCAGTGGTTGATGGACGAACTCGAGATATTGCTGCTTGTTCAAGCCTAAAGTTTGTGGAATGAGGCCTTGGTTTCTGTCCATTTTGAATCCATTGTAGTATATGTAGTTATCATCGATTTTTGGGTAGGTATCACTGCTATTGGATCCAGCATCAGTGGAGCTATCATAGTAGGTGAGCTCACCGATCTTGTACTGTCCCATCATGCGGAAGGCTGATTTGGAGTGGGAATGAGGCTCAGGACCATGGAATAACTGAGTAATGTCCTTTCCATTTTGGTCTTGGATAAATTTGTCTCCTCCTGGATGATCTTCTAGAAAATTCGTCATATCAAAAACGTCTTGTTTATAGGTCACAAAGCATCGGTCGGGGTGGGTTTTAACATATTCTTGGAAGTCTTTCTCAGACGCGTATTTCATGAGCCTTAGTGATTTCAAGCAAGCTTAGTTTTGAATTATACTATTAATGGAGGGTCCTCCTTTAAAAGTTTGGAATTATAAATCAAATTTCTAACTTCTCTTTAATATACTTCTTAGAAGGATTAAATCGTCTACTGACGTAATCCGTGTAACTGTTTTGAGCGGTTCGCTAAATTTGGTTTTAAATTCTGTTAGGAGTCACAGCCGAGTCCCTTCGCTCTCAAGCTTTAATTGAATCACGCTTGATTGAGTGATTACTCGACGAGAGAAATCTCGATGAGAGGTTTTTTCCCAAAAATATCGACACCTTAGACCAATTTTATGAATTGTTAAGATTAACATTGCCGCCAAAACGCCAGATTCCGCACATATGATTGTTAATTCGACGCAAAGAACTTTGGTGTTCACAAGCTGTGTAAATTTATTCAACCGTTGAGAGGTTTTTTAAAATTTATACTACATCCATTTTAGTTTGACTTGAAAAAAAAAGTCTCTTTTTTTTTGCTACTCGCATCCAACAAAGGTGGCTTATTGCATCCCATGATCTCCAACATGAGAATTAGCTAAAAGGACCCGATTTCCATTTGTTCTGTTCAAATAGAAAGATCGATGGAAAGGTCTATTTTTAGTTTGGGTTCACCAGGAGCTGAGATTAAATGAGAGTTTTATTCTGCTTCTAAGAAAAAGACCTTCAATGGAAAAAGCGGTCTCTCTTGAAGAATTTTTCTTGGCAAGCAGAACGAAAAAAATTTAAAAAACCATGGGTTCATTTATCCTCAGAAATGAATAAAAGAGCTCACACTGTGTTGATTCATAAGTTAGGAGTGAGTCGTGCTATGTCTCAGATACGAAAAATTATCTTGCTTTCCATTACAACCATTTTTGTGGAGCTTGTGGCGGGAGCTTATAGGTCATAGGTAGCAGCATCTTTTGGCTATATACTCTATGTTGTACTGTTGGAGGAAATAGTTTCTAAGCTGATGTTTACTACGACTACTCTGTCTGATGGAATAAACCTCTCCTAACGATGATTTACTCCCACAGCCAGAAAAAAAAATTTTCTCATGTGGGTATAAGAAGGCTGGCCACACACTTATTCTAAACTCTAGTCCAAAGAGAATCGCCGCGATAAGAGTGAAGCTAACAGTCAGGCCGTTTTTAAGGTAGAGAAGATATTGCATATTGAGTGTATCAGAAATCTCAATTTTGGCTTCGAGAGTAAAGTTAGACCAGTTATTAAGAACTCCTCAGTACCAATCAAACATATCAAGAATTCGAAATTAAAATTGGAAATTAAAGTAATGAGAGTATTTTCAGCTTGACGATATCATTGCTCTTAAAGATTTGGGTAAATGCAATCATCGATAAAGATCACCAGAAGAAATCAATTCCTTTCAAAGGCGACGAGACTGACAGTATCTTTGCAAAAGTTTTAGATCATTTGAATTTTCTCAGAAAGGAAAAAAGTTCGATTGCTGGACAAACATCCAAGTTGTACCTCGCTAGTTGCCAATGTTGGTACTTATTCTAAATGAAGAAGGATGCTACGAAGGAGGGTACACATTACCACTATAGCCAATATTTGAAGGAATTGAAATTCGTTCCTTCTAATCGAATTAATCTATCACGTTTCGATCAATTCAGTAAGAACAGAAGCTAAAGAAATAAATGATAAAAATTGGAAAAATAGAACCCATAGAACTTACATTTTCATTATACCAAGAAGAAAGTACTCCTAAAACTTCTTTGCCATCTGATTTATGTTTTGTAGTACTATTGCTAGTCTTCCAAATGAGTATTAGTATTGTTAGATGATGATGAAAACTCAACTTGCGACTTGCGATCATCCATGCTAGACTCAGTTTACATAGTAATGGGTTGTTGGAGTTGGCCGCTTGAAACGGAGCAGGATTGCAAAATAGCAGGCCGTGAGGCATAGAAGATTGTAGAATCATCTACGAGAAAAATACTGTTTAGCAATTAACAAATTAGCTTCATTCGAGCAAACTCAAATATGATAAAAAAATTTATGGGTCACGATGTTGTTTAGAGACAGAGGCTACAAACTGGAGTAGATGCTCTTTCTATCACAAAATTGAGGTCTTTAAAGTACTTTCTCTCGGCCAGCACCATCCCAGTATTTTCATTTCTGAAATTTACCTATAGTGTAAATTTCCTCATTGTTTGGCGATTGAGAGAGAGCTGGAGAGAGAGAGAATTCAATATCGGCCCGAAATAGCAAACAAAATAGGAGTTCGTCAAATAGATACTCATAATATCTGAACAAATATGTTGCTATAATTAAAGAAAGTCTGGCTCTCCGAGAGTCTTCGAACTTTTTCTTCTCAATAAAGTGAAATGAAATCAAAATTTAAGTAGACCAAGCACTATAAGAGCACACTCATAAAACCGCTCTAATTTCTGGCGCCAATAATTTGACAGGCCCACTTATTTAGCGGAATTTTCAAATTTGAGAAATTAAAAAGTATTTCACAATGAGAAGTTCAAGACAGATACAAATCGAGCAGGAGATCCCTAAGTACTATATCCCCTGCTATGACGGTCTTCCAGAGGAAGAAATTTGGTATGATGAATTTGAAGAACTCTGCCGTGACAGATTAAAACTCCTTAGAGGAATTGAAGATTAGTAATAGATACCAACTCTCCATTCTTCCTTAACCTTATCGATAGTCACTCATCAATATCCGAAGATGGCTACTCATTCGACGATTATCTTAAGTTGATTCGAGAGAATAAATTATATGACGGCGGTGATAACTTAGGAGGCAGCAGAAGTACGTTTCTCATGCATTACTGAGTGCTAACATCATACAATAATTAGAAATCGATGAAATCCGAAGAGATAACATATCTCATTTCCTCTTGAGACTTGCTTATTGTCGAATGGAGGAGAATAGACGCTGGCTGATCGATCAAGAAGCTAGATTATTCAAAATAAGACTACAAAAAGCTATGCGACACGCCACCTCGGAAGAGGTGCTGATGAAGTTGAAGGATATTTTTGGATCCGAAGGCTCAAGCAAACAAAAGAAAATTGAACCAGTCAGTTCTCATGAATGGGAACAAATGAAAGAAATTGCGGGAGACTATTTAGAAGGCTCCGCTTCCGGGCAGATTTATAAGGTTAGTTACAGATCAGACATTAAGAAATTATTAACAATGGCTTATTAGGTCCATTTCACGATGGCTTTAGGCGAACTGAGCAAAAGGAAACGATTTTTGAGAGGAGGCTACATGTATCTCACAGCAGAAGAAGCCGTGTATACATTCATCAGCTCGTTCAAGGCTCAATTGGCTGACGCGCTTGAGCTTTGCTGCAAATTTTTCCCAAATATCACAGAACAATATGAGAACATCCGACCGCTCTTACTCAACCTTCCAAATATGTCAACAACGAAGAGCTACGTTGATACTGTCAAGGTTTCCAAAGGAAAGATAAAACTCGTCGATATTGACGCCTTGAGTGAAAGGTACGAGTAGAAGTTTTTTATTAATCATTGATTCGGGTTTATAGGTCATTCCCTCTCTGTATGTCAGAATTGCATCAACATTTGAGGAAAGAGCACGGCCTTAAACATTCAGGCAGACTTCAATACGGGCTATTCTTAAAAGGAATAGGAGTTTCACTGGAAGACTCTCTTGAATTTTTCAAGAAAGAGTTTACCAAGAGAATGCCTGAACAGAAATTCAATAAGGAATACGCCTACAGTATCCGCTTTAACTACGGTAAGGAGGGTAAAAAAGCTGACTATACGCCATGGAACTGTATTAAGATTGCCAATCTTAATCCGCCAGGTACACTTTTCATTCAATATTTAGTAATATAATAATAATATCCTTCATTTCAAAGGCGTGAATGAGCAGCACGGTTGTCCATACAAACATTACAGCGATTCTAAAATTGAAGCGATTTTAAGAAACAGATTTAGACTGGACACAGACCAAATCAAAGAAGTATTAGATAAGAAACATGGACACCACTACCCAGTATAGCCTTCTTTTTCTTGCCCAATAGGCTTAATCATTTCCATTATAGCTTGCTTGCAAGAGAGTTTTTCAAGCTCTTCATCCGAATGCGAAAGTCCTCGATAACGTGGGGGCACATCCAAATGCTTACTTTGAAGCAAGTCAAGAATACATTAAAGAGAAAAAAACTGATAAGTAAGTTTGCATTTCATTCACCTTTACTTTTTTTGAATCGAGTTATTGAGTTATTATTCCCGTCGTTCATATAATCATAGCATCAATTTGATTCGTAAATAGCATTTATAATTATTAAGAGATTTCTCACAATTGAAAATATTACGATTCACTAATTGAATAGCATCTTCCTATTCTGCGAGTAGCCTAGGTAGATCTTCATTATTAATGATGCTCTTCATTAAATCGAACGGTTGTCAAAAGCTATAGACACTAAGTATCATCATATTTCTTCTTTTAAGGTCTAATTTGACCATGACTAGCAAATTGATGATTTTAGAACGTTTATCAGTATTGTTTATAAGGCTGTAAATTCGTAAGTATGAACAAAAATTCCTATCATATCAAAAATTTAAGCTTTATAATTCTTCTACTCATTGCTTGACATGGTTGAATTAGCATTCTTTTCAGGCTTCTCTTCTACTTTGTTAGTCGATACGGCTTCACCATTTGCTGGCAGAGTTGTTGCCATCAGCTCCTGCTGCTGAGAGTCATTGTCAGTCGTTGAATCAGCCTGAACTTTTGATTCTTCCTCCTCTCCTTTTTTTGAAGAGATCTCGTCTCCTTTTTTCTTCGTCAAAGCCTGAATTGCTGGAATCTGAGACCCTATCACATTAATAATTTTGAAAGAATGCTCTTCCTCCATTTCCCACCCAAGCAATTGCTTAACGTTTGGAATTTCATGTGAAAGGTCAACCAGAGGACATTTTTCGACAACAACGCCTCCATCTCTTAAAATGTCTAATCCAGAATATTCTGGGTTATACTCTTCATCATAGACCACTCGTGCTATTTTCTAAAGTATTGTAAGATAACTTATGATATTTCTTTTTTGGGTTTACGGCTTGAACGATGATCTTGGCACACCAGAGACACGGGAAAAGTGTAACGTAAACCGTGCCGCCTTTGGCACGAGTGATACCACAGAAGAGAAGACTGTTTTCTTCTGCATGAATACAGCGACACTTGTCAAGATGCTTTCCCTGTGAAATATTTTCGTTGCATCTTGCACATCCAAAATCACAACAATTTTTTAATGCCGATGGTGTCCCATTGTAACCCGTTGAAATAATTTGATTGTCGACCACCACAATAGCTCCCACACTTTTTTCATATGAATTTATAAAAATTTATAAACCTCTCTCTCTATTATTTACCTCCTTTTCATACAGTTAGATCGTTGTCTTACAACATGAGCGATTTTCATGAAATATTCATCCCAATCAGGTCTTTTACGGAATACATTGGATTAATGTTGATTTAGCAACCGATGTACCTGTATTTGCGCAAGCCAATCCTGGGCTCATCTGATTTTTTAAATTTTCTTTTTAAGAAAGGGAAAAGTAGGAAGTAATACTCTTGAAAAAGTCGAGCAAACGCTCGACATCAGTGTTATAAATCTGAAAATCAGATCTGCTCTCGATTATGTCTCTGTGCAACTCGAAATTTAGCTGTTATTTATCATTTCAGAGGGAATGTAATTAATTATAAGAATTTGACCTTGTCATCAATGACGTCCATATCGAGGTTTGGATATTTCTTTTTGAATCTTTCGCGCCTTTGCTGTTGTGGTGACTTTACATTGGCCAGCAGACAATAGTTTCTCTTCCTAGATACAAAAAGGTAACTGGTGTTAGATTGAACGAAAATACGTGAATAGGACCAATTGTTCGATGAAATAGATAGGATAGATGATTTGAGGCTCAAACCAAAGTCTCAGGACATCCGGTGCAATTGCTTTGGTCCTCTCGATAAGTAACTCCTAAACTAGAGTGAGAAAATTGATTTTCTGGAATTCTCACTTTTTGTCGATCGAGATCCGGGTCTGTGAAGTCGAAATCTAATCTTCGAATTTTATACTCATGCTTTTCCTCGATGAGGCCTGCCACAAATGATTTTCCACTACAAGCATTGCCAGTTAGCAATATGATATTCATATTCGAACAAACGAGGGTTTTTATAATAAATAATAGAACTTTACTGAGTAAATATTGGAAACTATCGACGACAAGATTAACTAAAACATCAACAACTCTCCGACATAGAATTAATTTGATCTTGAAACTAAATACAACTACCCCACTACAGAGCTCAATTGCTCCACGTAGAGAGTAAAAGTAATGATATCAAACACATCCATGTCTTTTGTAACTAGATAGTGTGTTGAGATTAGCCTATTTATAGTCTGGTCTTTATTATTCTTTGGGAAGTTAAAAATGAACTTCAATTGCAGAAGAAAAATCGATTTTTATTGCGCGAGCGCTTTAAGTGTATTTAGAGTTGAGATAAACTATGACAGGTAGAGATAATACACTTGCTGTAATTTCTGTGGATAAGTAAAATAAGGGTTGAAGCCCTTATGAGAAAAGAAAAAATATACATGGTTCACTGACTTTCAAAGGCTCACGGACGAAAATTTTTTTCGAAAAAGTTCTTAACCTTCTAAACATTATTTATATAGGCTCATATTCACCCCAGTCATCTTCAGCTTTTGAACAGGAAATGCCACTCTGGCTGCATGAATACTTGTGCTTTGCCTTGATCTTTTTTAGCAACTTTTCTGGATGAAAAACGAGTTTAATTTAAAATCATTGATTGTGTTCAAGTACTATTCGAAACTTTTCTCCATTTAGAACAGAGATCGCATTGCGCCCACACAACAATCTCTTCCTTTGGCACGTTTTTCTTCTTTGTAACCTGCTTCACCTCTGATTCATCTGATCAAAGTGAAATATCGTTAGATTTTGGGCTCATAGCATAAATAACAATTATCACCATTTGATGTTGCAGTATTTTCTTCTGAATCTGCTTTTCGATGAGTACTTCTTAGACTACCGTTTTTTCTAGTTTCAATTCCTTGTTTATGTATTTTCTTTGATTTCGAATTAAGATTCGATGTCGATTTGGCGCCAGAATTATCCTCCTCGCTGTTTTCTTGAGTTTCGTCACTTGAATCAGCCTTTTTCTTGTTTTTCTTCGAACCTGCCTCCACGATTTTCTTGGCTACTTTTGCTTGAAGCTCTTTTTTGGAAGGTGCTACTGTTAATAGGGCAAATGAATGAGGATATCTCAAGAAAACACTCAATGAGTACCTGAGCTTCGTGTAACCCTGCCTCTGCTTGTCTTCTTTGGTTCTGATGTTTGTTCCTCGACCATCTCATCCTTTTCCTCAATCATAGCATCTTTCGTGTTTCCATTACGATCGGACCTTCTGCCTTTTGGAGAATGTTTCTCTTCTTCGTCTTGCACTTGGAGTCTGGTAGTGCGGGTCTTTGTCGCGGAAGTAGTGCTAGGCTGGGCTTCTAATTCGGTCTGCTCGATCACTATGCCGTGGTCTTCAATATATTTTTTCACTGCAGGGTGGTCTGCATACTGTGGTGCTAATTGATTTGCTTAATTAAGTTCTCAAAGCAAATCACTTACTTTGTGCGAGTCTCTTATAAAATGAGTCTTTATCGATCTTGACAGAGTCTTTAATGCATTTGCAGCACTGAGAGAGAGGGATCAGTCGTTGCGTAAGATGATTAATAACTTACATCAACTGTAGGGAAAATGTCAAGCCATCTGGTTGTGGCAAAATTAACAGATTCTGCAAGGTTAAAGCCCCAGTTGAACCCTGCATGGTACGCGCCTCCAAGAGTCACGATAAACTCGCCGGGATGATGAATCATCTTGTGTATTTTCAAATCGGGGATGTGTTGTTTCAGCAAGTAAGGAGAAATCATGATTGTTTTATGTCTCAAGTACTCTTTGCATTTCGAGAAGGCCTCTGAGAAATACTTCTTTACAAATTTTTCGAGCTTTGGCCCCTCGCTTGTCGGGATACAGTACCAAAACCTTTATTATGATTATTAAGTTGGAATCATTCAAAGTAGATATTCACTTGGGTTTTCCATAGTGATTGAAATTTATACTGTAGAGATCCAAGTCCTCTTTATGCCATCCAAACATCGTTTTCCATGAGCCTACATACAAATACGGCTTGTTGACACCTGAGATCGGTTGGCTGAGGCCCTCCCTAATAGAATTTAAAGTCATTGTTACTATGAAATTTCAAAAAAAGAACCTCAGCACTCCATTAAGTTCTCTCGGATTCCATGGGATTCCATCGTCGAAAAGAGCTCCTGGGATATCAGCGCCGTAAACAGGTGGACTAAAACCGATGTTTTTCCAGAACTTTTGTTTGAAAATTTTGAGGCCGTCCTCGAGAAATTTTATTTACCAGAGTTTCGACCTCCTCCGGGGTTTTGTCTTTTGTAAATTTGTCAAAGACTTCAACTTTCTTTCGATAGTCTCTGATCGTCATCGATTTTTTCTGCATTAATTGCAGTTCATAGATACCTGAAATACGGCAGAAGACGATGTTTTAGCGTGAAATCAGAATTGAAAATAATGTTTTACCTGATTGGTTGGCTTGTCCTAGGACATTCTGTTCAATAGGAGAATTAACCATCAAGTCATCCATTTCTTTGTCTATTGGAACCTCTCGAGGAGCCCAGTTTTTTGGAGGAACCACCTGGGAAATTAGATTACAGATTTACATGAGAAAAAAGCAGAAACACAAAAAAATTCGTACCTTAATAATTCCGTAATTATGTGTGTTTGGATCCCGCTCCAACCTCTCCCAGAATTCTCCAAAGTCCGCGAACTCTTGAGGCGTAGGATGAAGAATCAGGCTGTAAGGAATTTCAGTTTTAGAATTCATCAGACTACTTTGCTTTGACGAAAATTATAGATAAATAATACTTTAATTTAATTCTTTGGTAACACACAATAAACAAAACCAACAGAAACTCAGGACTAGTCAGTATGGTAAGGGCACAGGCAAACAAGTTATGAAAGGAGAAATCAAATGTCCCATTGTAATTGTTTATCATCTTCATGCTCTAAATTATTTTAGGGAAGTAAATTGGAATTTTTAATGAAAAGTAGCGTGTTTTTATAATGTTGTATCTCTAATAAGTAGCCTATTTTTGTGTAACTATAGAATGTATTTTTAGGCTATGGCATTGGAAAGCAAATTCCTTAGATTGATATTAGACTAGGCTTTTCAGTAAAGTTGCTAAATTCTTATATCTATCGCCAGCAGAAATTAAATAAAATGAGCCAAATGCGTTTCTTGATTATTTTTTTTGGATTATTCGATGATGAGATGCCGTATTTACTAGCGATAATATTGGAAGAATATCCAACGCTTTCAACCCAGTGTTGAATTACAATTGTTCTACGATTATAGGTATTTCAAGACTCCCAGATGATGGAATGAAATCCAAAATTAGGTCAGTTCAAAAAATTTTCTCCACAAATTCATATGCGAAGAAGGCTTTGGTACAAATAGTTTTGTTCGGATATATGTAAAAGTAGCTGATTTTGAAATTTCTTTACATTTCTTTTTTTTTTTGCAAAAATATCCGATTTCGCTGCGTCTCAATGACAAAAATGTAGGTTGTAGATACAAACCACAAATATACTCGAAATGGAATGTCGGACGTTGATTCGATGAGTGCTGGGAGTTATTATTTCTCAGTGATGTCGCGACAATTACTATGCTCAAGTGATTATTTAGTTACGTTTGACAGTCGATTGGCGTTTATTGTATGAGTGATTAACAAATTCCCGAAGCGATTAAACTAATAGCTCTATAATCTCTGTTTTCCATTTGTGCTAGTTTTTAATGTCAGATATAGAAATAACGAGAAATATCCCCATCACTCCTAAAATATTCGGGAGAATTATTAAACTTTATAGAATAAGATTATGCATCTTATAAGTCTGAAATGTAAATTTGTTATCGATAGTTTGCTTTTTTTTTTTGTTACAACGAATTCTTCTTGATTACACTGTCCCTTTTAAAAGTTCCTCAGAGCTACGGCCTTTTCAGCTCTATCTATAATGCAAACAAATTTTAAATTAGAGACTAGGTTAGCAAAGAATAATCATACTTTAGATTGACTTGAGGCCGCTGGCGTTAATTGCTTCCTCATATTTCATTCGAAGTGAATCAACTTCTTCGATTTTGAGGACGAGCTCTTGGTTCTTCCGGGTGAGATCTTGATTGCTCTGTTCCCATTGTTCTCTGTACATATCTCTCATTCGTATCCTATCAGGAGAAGTGTGATGAAACCCTCAAGCGTTCTTATTTGCTTTACATTTCTTCCAATTCTTTGATCAATTGCTCGTATTTGTGTTTCAATATGACATACTCTCTCTCAATGTCCTTAAAATCTCTCATAAATCGCGTTGCTTCTTGTCGAGACTCACTCAACTAACATCAAATTAGAGGAAAAATCAAGTCGCGTAATTTACGTCATGAGCAAGAGATTCATTTTCTTCTTTTCTCGCTTCTAACAGCTCATAGAGCTTCTCAACCTCGAGTCTATTCTGCTGGATTAATTGATTCCTTTGTTGAAGTGCAGTCTGAATTTGAGCTTTCTCAGCGTCGCTTTTCGCTTTGTTCTCTTCATATTCCTAATGCAATTTTTAATTAACACAAAATTTATGATTCTATACTCTATTGAGCCTTCTATAGTGATCAAGTTGCTTTCTTAGATCTTCAAACTCCAAGCCACGGTCGCTTGAGAGCTTCAATTTTTGAGCATCGGCTATTTTTCTCTTGAGTTCATTTCGAAGGTCATTATTCTCTCGAGCCAGTTCATCGTTTGTTTTTTGCAGCTCATTCATCTTCTGTCTCAATTGAAGAATCTGAGCTTCCAAAGCTGCTCTTTCTGCGGAAAACCTGATCTCGAAATCCTTTGGATCTAGTGTGCCTCGAGCAGCCTCTAGCTGATTCTTGAGGAAATCCAGCTCTCTATCTTTGGCTTCAATTTCGAAGACTAAATCTCCTCTTTCTTTCTCATACTGAGCTTTCTGGTTTTCCAAAGCAGCTCTAATCTCTTCTTCCATTCTTTCTTTCAAATGCTCAAGCTCAAGAAGCCTTTCCTTCTGCTTGTCTTCAAGAAGCTTGTTCTATTGTCAATGATAGTAAAAAGTTTACTGCCTATCACAAGTGAGATAAAGTTTACGATTTCTTCTTCCTTAGCTTTTTCCATCGTGCCAACGAGCTCTTTTATCTGGTCTGTGAAGTGTTGTTCGACTCCGAGCAGCTGCTCCTTTAAATAATCGTTTTCACCCTTTCTTTCATCGTTCTCTTTTTGGAGCTCACCAAGCTGCTTCTTTAACTCTTCTATTTCTCGGTCCTTTTCATCAAGCTTCATATCGAACTCTGCTCTTGCATGCTCTAGATCCTGAAGAAGCTCCTGATCTTTTGCCTGCTGAACATTCCCAATGAGATCTGCAATGTTAGTGGGTGATTTTTGCTGAGCTTGTTTGAGCTGCCCTTCGAGTTCATTCACGCGGTCTTTCAACTGCTTGTTTTCAAGGGTCAAAGCCTTGATTTGCTCCTCGAGTTTCTTGATGATATCATCATAATCGACAGTAGGTCTTTTAGCATAAGAGGTAGGAGTGTATTTCGAGACATATTCAGTTGGCTTTCTTGAGTCTTGCTCAGGAGATCTAAGCTTGCTGTCTGGGGTTTTATAATCTATCTCAGGTCTCTTGGTTGGCTGCTCAGTCTCAGGTCTTATTGGACTACGAAGGTGCTCGGTAAGTTTTTTCTCTTGTTCCTAGTTGAGAGGTCAGAAGCCGCCTTTATCTGATGTAAAATATTACTCTTTCTTTAGCTTTGGCATCTAATTGCTCTCTAAGCCTTTTTGCATCTTGCTTACGGCGCTCCTCAGCTTCAGCTTGAAGACGCTTGGCATCTTCTTCTTTTTGTTTTTGAAGTTTCGTAAGTCTTTCTAGTTCCGCACAAACAAGCGTGAAGCGGAACTGGTAGAGGTTTTTCTCTTGCGTTAAAGCCTTTGAAAGTTCATCAGCCTGTTTTTTCTCATCGGCTAGTTGCTTGACGTCTCCAGCTAGTTGCCTTTTTTCTTCCGCTAACTGTCTCCTATCTTCAGCCAACTGTTTCTTGTCTTCAGCCGCCTGATTTCTCAGTTTTTGAAGATCATCCCGCTAAAAAATGTATAAAATTTAGCAATTAATCTCACCAGTCTCCATACCGCTTTATCCAAATCTGCTCGCACTCGCTTTGCGTTTTCAGCGCCGTCCTCATTAAGCTTTTTCTGACGATTCAAATCTTGCTCGAGCGTCTTATTTTTGTCTGCGAGTCGCTTCAACTCAGCGTCTTTATCCTTTATCGCTTTTTCCAGCTTGTCTTTCTCCTGTGTAGCTGCCTTTAACTTATTTGCCAGATCGTCACCCTTAGCTTTCTCGTTCTTTAATTCTTGGTTTAGGTTTTTATTATCGTTTTCTAGCTTTGCTTTCTCTTCAACAGCAGCGTGAGTGAGGTTATCGCCTGTTTTCTGAAGATCTTCGATAATCTTATCCTTCATCTGAATCTCATCTTGCAGCGTTTGTCTCTCAGCTTCTTTTTCACCGGCAAGCTGGTCTAGATTAACCTGGAGATTTTTGATTGCGTCTTCGCGGTCTTTAAGCTCGTTAATCAACCCTTGGGTATTTTGTTCGTTCTCTTTTGCCAAACCTTCGAGCTTCTCTGACAATTCTTTTACTTCTCCCTCCAATTCCTCCACTCGAGCCTTGAGGCGATTATTTTCATCAGCCAACTGCCCTCTTTCATTTTCCTTCTCTGCAAAAGCTTGACTCAGCTCGACCAAGTCGCGATGCATTTGTCCATTGTCATTTTGCAAAGCATTATTGCTTCCAACTAATTCTTCAACTGCATGGTCTTTCTGATCAAGCAGATCTTCCAACTTTTTCTGCTTATCAGCTAGGTCCTGAATTTCCGAGTCTTTTCTCTCCAAGTCTTTTCCTAGATTGCTGTTTTCCGCTTGAAGTCGTTGGATTTCTTGTCCTCGCTTCTCTAACTCGTCCTGGAGAGCGTTCAAATCCCCACTCAAACTTTTGCCTAGTGCTTCATTTCCTGCTTTAAGCTGCTCGTTCTCGCCTGCTAATTTCTGAATTTGCTCATCTCTGTCTCCAACCTCTTTCTGGAGAATAAGCACGTCGTTTTCGCGACTCTTCGCTGCCTCTTGTGCCTCTTCCTCAGCTTTCTGAAGAGCCTTCTCGAGCTCATCTCTTTCTTTCTTGGCTTGGTCGTTGAGGGCTTTCAGCTGATCGAATTCTTGATCTTTTTCTCCGAGCAAATTCTGTAGCCGATCTATTTCCTTTTCCCTTTCGTTTGGTTGATCAGAACTCTTTAGCTGGTCCATAATTTTATCAATTTCATTCTTGAGAGCCTCCTTCTCGTTCTCTAGCTTTTGGTTATCATTTTCAAGGGTTTCGATGGCGTTTTCTTTTTCTTTCAAGCTGTCTTTGAGGCTTTCAATGGTTTCTTTCATTGGTTCTATTTCACTAGCTTTTTGTGCATCTTCCTCGAATTTTCTGATTTTCTCATGTAGCTGGTTATTTTCGTCTTCCAGCGCATTTTTCTGCTCGTTGATTTTATCGATAAGTGCCTTTATATCACCTTCCTGAATATCAAGGATTGTGTCAGAAAAATCATAATCTTCAATGGATTTTAATACCGTTTTTGAGTTTATTGCGTCTTGAAGCTCTTCTCGTAGCTGGTCCTTTTCTGTTTGGTGTCGATTTTGTAACTCGTCAATCTGTTTCTTGAGCTCTTCGATTTCTTTCTCGCGTTCAGCGATATCACTCAAGAGCTTTGGAACGAGCTTTTCTTCTGAAAAAAATTTATGAAGTGAGCATACCGCCTATAAAATGCGAATTACCTTCAGGATGCTCATGGTCTTCGTCGAGAATGTAACTTCTAACGATACCTTCGTCTCCCTGTTGCCAGGTTAGAATATATTCTCCAGAATTAAAGTGATACCTTTTGTGGTTGAGGATGAGTTCTATCTTCCACTGGAATAGCTAGCTTCTGGTCACTCCTTGTTCTCGGTGATGGTTCACGTGCTAACTTGTCCTTTTAATTTGCGAAGGAAGTATGAAATTAGACAATTAGCAATGCCAACAATTAATACCATTGAACGCTGTCTTAGAGATTCTCGAGATCCACGAGAGCCTCGAAGAGGAACGGTACTAGGTCCTTGTGTTTCATCCTGCCAAAAAGAATGTAATTGCTCAGACAATGCTGAATCAGACGAAAGATACCTCTCTGCCATGACCTTTCTCGCCTTCTTCAATTCCATGACTAACCATAACTTCTGGTCTTCTCTGTCCAGGCAATTGCTCGCCTTCAAAGATTCGCCCTGGTCCTCCAATCATTATTTCACCCTAATTATGATTGAACAGTAAAAACAAGGGTTTTTCTTCTGAAATCTCAAAAAATAATCCCTACCTCCTCCACTGTAATACGTTCTTCTCCTGCTGGTAATTTCGACAAATCCAACTGTGTGATGCCCTGTCTCTCGCCTGGTCTGAGAGAAGGCTCTTGAGCCCGTCTCTCGCCAGTTTGGACATGACTTGGGCTATAATAATCTCCTCGTCTTGGTGAGAAAGCGCGTTCAAACGCCTAATTTAGGTAACTATATTAAAACAAACCAACAATCTCCTTATTACAGGGAGTGCTCGTGCAACCTCCGGTGCTATCTGCTCAAGAGCTTCAGCCAAGGCAACCATATCCCTATAAATATCCTCAAGCTCATGGCTCTGCTTCTGTACGATAGTGCTCAGCCTTTCGACTTCAATCATAAACATCACCGTCTTAATTTCGTAATCAGACACCTCCTGCCTTAATCTATGAAAAACTTCCTGTTGTCTCGCTTGGTCTCGAGGATCCAATTGATAATCGAGGTCTTTATTCAAACCTCTGTGAAGTCTATCTAACTCTTCAAGCTGTCTCTGAATTGTTCTTTCTAAGTTTTCATTTCTGAATTTCTCGCCTTGTAGCATCTCCTCCAAAGCCTGCTTTTCCGCTTGCCAGCCACCTTGATGAGCATCTAATTCATTTTCCACTCTCCTTTTCAAAATATTATCAAACTCCCGCCTTAAAGCATCCAATGCTTCGTCATGGGACTGGTCTTGCCCGTCAATCAATTCTTTCAATCGGCTATTCTCATGGGTTCTTTCCCCAACCACATTCTGCAGTCTTTCGATTTCAAAAATGAACAACACCAATCGGTTTTCATAGTCTTGTAATCGGTTTTTCAGCCTCGAAACAGCCAGTTCCAAGGCGCTTCTCTCCTGAGCGAATTTCAAATTCAAATCGCTTATCTCCATGTCGACTTTTTCTCTAATACGATAATCCATATCCCCCTTAAGATCATCAAGCTCGTTCTGATACCTTCTCTCTAAGAACTGATATTTGTTTTTCCAAGCGTCAGCCTCACTACCTTTTTCAAGGCTTTCTCTGCGATACTTGTCCACTTCTGCCTGTAGCTCTTGCTCTCTCTTTTCAAGCTCTTCAATTCTGCCCTTTACATTGTTAAATTGGTACTCTATCACTGATTTCTCTGCATTCAATTTAGCAGTTGAGTCTCTGAGTTGCTCTTCAAGGTTTTCATTTTTCCCACTGTCATAATAGTCTTTAAGTGATTTAATCTGATTGTTAAGATCTTTTTCTCTTCTAGCAGCTTGCTCCTTCAGCTGTTCAATACTATCAGCGAGGTCGATCTTCTCTTGCTGCAATCGCTCGATCTCGATCACGAAAAGCACCATTTTATTTTCATAATCAATGAGTTTCGCATAGAGACCCTCATCAGGTAAAGCCCTGCTGACATCAGACACGTCCGTATGTGATGCAGTTACAAAAGGTCTGATTTCTTCTCTCGTCGTCAGCCGCTGCGGCTCAGCATTCTGCAAAGCATCTACCATCGCTTTAAGACGCACGATTTCTCTGTCCTTTCCAACGTTATCTTGAATCGCCGCCTTCAACTCCTTCTTCAAAGCCTCGATCTGAGCTTCATATTCTTCAGCTTTGAATTTCAAATCCCTGTTGAGTCTCTCGAGCTCATGATGCTTGCTTGGAGACCCCTCGATTACTGACCCACTGAGATTCACAGGCTCATACTTTTCGCGATCGTGTTGGTCAGGCTCTGCATGTAATCTCTCGAGTTTATCCAAATGTTCATGAAGAGCTTCATTCTCCGCGACTTTCTCCGAGATCAAATTATGCAGCCTTTCGATCTCAACGCTGAATAGAACTCGACTAAACTCCTTTATCGTGGACAATTCATCGATTTTTCTCTGAAACAAATTGTTTTCATCTACTTTTTCGTTGAGAAGTCCTCTATATTCTACTCACGCTATTAATTATCGACAAACCACACTAAGATTACCTGCATCAATGCGCGCGATCTCATCAGTCTTGCTTTTAAGGAGTCCTTTTAGAGTATCAACCTGAGTTTGCAAGCTGCGATTGTCCACTTCAGCTTTCACTAATTTCGCTCGATGCTCATCAGCCTCTGCAACATCTGCCTGCGCTCTCTGCAGCTGGTACTCTAAATTCTTATTCTTCGCTCGCAGTTCATTCAATTCATTTTGAATCTGAGGAGTACTTCCCGGTTCCGCCGTTCCAAACCTATATGCATCAAGCTCTCGCTGTAATTCAGCAATTTTCTTTTCATAATCATCCGCTAATTTCCTTCTACCATCGTCTCTTTTATATTCGCTAGTTGGGAAGCCCGATGGCCCTCCATGAGAGCGATTGAGGTCATCGATCCGATTACGAAGATCTTCATTCTCGTTTTGTAGCATTTGTAGTTCGTAACCGAGTCCGCGGTTCATAGCTTCCAGGTTTTGAAGTCGAGCTTGGTTGCCTCTTTGAAAATTGAGATCATCTCTTAACCGTGCGATTTCGTCTTGGAGTTCAGTTACAGTTGGCTCGCCTTCTCTAAACCCGACGTTGAATTGGTTTTCTTGGCGTTTTGGAAACCCGCTAAACTGAAGGCGCTCGGATTGAGGAATCTCTTCTTCTGGTGATTCTTCGTCGCTTGAGATAAGGAGGTAAAAGAAGATCGATATAAATTGTAATACGCTGAAGGAGGATATTCTTTGAAAGGGTTCTTCTTGGGCTTTACTTTGTTTTTGCGGCTTTCGATAGGAACCAAGAAGAATGGGTTGTCATCGGGGACGTGCTTCGCGACAACGTATTCGAAGCGAGAGTTGGGGTTGTATCTCAAATTCAAACTTTCTTTCAATGACATATCTCCTAAAGATAAATATTAAATCACACTTTGAGAGATGATAAACCGCCTGATTTTACAAAGAGTATGGGTGGTGTAAGAAAATCTCAATTGAAGAGTCAAATGTAGAGTTTGTATCTGAAGGGAATATGAAAGAACTGTAGTTTAATGAAAGAGAGAGGACAGAGAAGTATTGGTTTTGAGGAGGGTTTTTTTAATTTATTGGAGTAACTGCAATTAAGAGAAGGATCTTGATAGTTCTTAATTTTCGTTTGTATTGAAAAAGATAACTCTTTGTAAAGTCGTTCAGAAAAATTGAGTTTTTGTTGAAAGAGCCAGACTCCTTGTCTGAGGGCTGGTTTTTTCATCATGCCCTACATGAAATCAGTTAATTGGCAATAAACCTTTCCAGGAAATATGATGGACTTATCATGAAAATTTGAAGAGTTAATCGAAAAAATTAGGTTGCAGCAAACTTATTCGATTCAGTGAAACATGGCTAAAAAAACATGATTATTTGCAATTTTCCAAGCTTATATACTAAGAGCTGAGTGCTAAGATTCTATTTCAATGTGAGCATGTGCGCTTAATCAGTATGAGAAAAGCGTCGCAAAATCTGCCTCGAGCAGCTGAATAAAATCTAAATGGTTCAAGAGAGAGAAAATCACTTCGCAATTTGTTAAATGAAATTCAGGGAGAAGAAGAGCATCAATTATTTGAACAATGTCTATTAAAATGGCTACAGTAATTCTATGAGGTCACTCTTCCTGATAGTAATCTCGCAATTTTAATTTCTCTATTTTTCGATCTCCTTTTTCACATTCTTGACAAGTAACATATTTCTCTCAAATCTGACACAACCACTTATTTTATTCCTCCTAAATGCACGACTTAAATTCTCCAAAAAGCACTAAGCGTAATAAAAATGAGTGACTTTAAATCACGACAAAAAGGTCACCATAAGAAAAAGGATCTGTCCTTAGGAACCAGTGACCTAAAATCGCAGGGTATTAATATAAAACTTGCATCTGCCACAAGAATTTCTGAAGTTCCTTCTCACGAAGGTAACAAATAAAATCGCATCTTCATTCCTTTAATTTCACCCTAACCTAGACTTGGATAACCCTCATCCGAAAGTCTATCAGGCCAGCAGCATTGACCCTGATGGAGATACTCCTCCGAATTCCCATCGGCTTCAATCTCTTCCTAAAATCACCTTACCAAAGATCATCACATCCGTCACTCCGACTTCTGATCAATCTACTACACAAGAAACTGCGAAGTCTAACCTCTTATCTTTCAAAAGGAACCCAAGTAAGATCAAAGACACTCCCGAGCATCGAGAAAAAGGGTACACTGAGCGGGTAGGGTTCGACACGCTTTCTTTATCCTCAATGCTGCACCCTCCCTCACACATGCTTTTCGCTCCATCGGAGATGACCAGCTTCACTGGAATCACAAGTAAGCAAGGAGCTTACCCACTTCCTAGCAAAAAAATGAGCGAACAGGAACTCCTATTATCGCAAATTGCTCCTGGGTCAATAGATTTCGTTAGAGCTATAACACTAAGAGGGAATATGCCCAATCCGTTTCAGGATAACCTCTATCAGATTAAACACGATGTAATTCGGAGCATATATGGCGCCAATCGGCCGAAAAAACTCAAGAAATACAAGGAAAATTTTGCTAAGAACAAGTACCTTTGCAATATTATCAAGAAAGAGGAAGAAACGATCCAGAAGTATACAAGGCCGAAGGCCGAACAACAAAAACAGCAAAACGCTAATCGAATCAGCAAAAGTTTAAAATTAAAGCCGATGTTTCCAGTGGGAGGGAAAGAGGATAATGAGAGTCAAGATTGGTATGAATGGGTTGATTCGTTTGAGAAGGCCTATATTGGGAGTCCCAAGGCAGATAAGACTCTTAGCTCGTTGAATTCGAGCAATAATATGTCAAAAATAGCCGTCCTTAAAACGACTACACCCACGATTAAGGCTTAATTTGGGCCATAGTACTCTGAGGAAAATCATCCATATTTTTTATTTATTGAAGCACAGCTTTTGGCAAGCTTCTTTAGTTTTGCGTCAAAAAGTGGGGGCTTGCATATTTAGATGTGTTTATATTAATCAATCGTGAATTATCAATCGTTTTCGTTAGAAAGACACTAATTTTGGTAACCCGAAGAGTTGAATTGAAATATAGTTCCTCAAATTTTACGAACGCTTTTTTCAGAATACCCGTAGTTTTCACAGACTAAAACATTATTTTTCTCATTTAATTTGGCTCGATGGGCCCCTTCACTTTCATCCTCACAAGAAACTGATGAGAATCATGAAAATAGAGGAGGTGGAATAAAGAACAATGAACCTCCTTGACGAAAGTGCTTCATTTTTGAAATAAATTTTTAACTGAGACAATTGAAAATCGGGTATTAAGTTTTATTTAAGAAATCAAAAAATGTCCAATCAAAACCCCTACCCATTTGTAGTTCTCTATCACTTGCCACCGATAAAATGGTACTAATGGCTAGATCTCAGAGATTTAATGATGATGATTAACTAATTCACTCAATGGACATTCTAAATTAGATTTCTTCCTATTTTTGGACTCTAATTCTTAAGTCCATAGAGAGACCTAACATAATAGGGTGGCAATCATCGATAGAGGGGGCTACTACTAATTTATAACCTTTTAGGCCTCGAGATCAACAAAGAATCAAACTCAGATTCCGAGGACTTGCTCAAGTATTTTGATTAGATTATTTATTTCCATAAAAATTTAGTCATTCAATCAATTCTCGAAATCCCAATATGGTGTCTTTCTCAGGACCCGGTTCCTTGGAGCTGACGTTTCAAGACCAAGATACAAAGATTAGGAATCCCCTGATAGGAGGATATCCAAGCTCAGCAGGTCTCTCTACGAGTCTGCCCACCCAAAACCCAAGTTTACTGCCTCTGAATTCCCAAAGCGCCGCCAGTACGAAAAAGAAGAAAAAAGGCAAGGAAATCAGTCTCGCTGACAGCAAGACCAGCAAAGACGGCCCTACAACACTCAAGCAAGAGATCATAAATTGGTAAATTTGCTGAAATCCATTTAGGCATTATTCAAATTACTTTATTCGAAGGTTCAAAAATTTGCCGTTGGATCAGCGCTACCAAGTCTGTCGGATAGAGAATGCCTCTTGGCTGAATGTGCTTTACTCACACATGTTTACCCACTGGCAAGCGCAGAAAGACACTACTTTCTGCATGTTCAATGAGAATGGCCCTCAGCATCTGTGAGTCCCTCCTCGACCTCATCAATGCTAATATTCATTCAAATTAGAGCGAGCCTGTACAGAAAATCCACCGCAGTGCGCCCTCAAGCTTATACTGAGTAAGCTTTTTTCTCGAAAGGTGATAAATGAAAATTTTCAAACGCATAGCGCGAAAGAACTATTTGAATTTAATGGTCTGGAGAAATATTGCTACGTGAGAAAGTCAAATGGAAATTGCAGTATCGGCAGCAAGAAAGAAAAGCTCGCTGAAATGCAAGCAGCTGAAGAGGTCCGAATCCTGCTCGACAAGATTATGTTTGCTAATCAGAGACGTTTTAAATAGGAGCTAATAAATTCTCTGAGAATTCTGGACGGAGAGAACTATTTCGATACTCTTGCTATCCATGAGAGACTCCTAGAGAAGGCGGATAGAGTCATTCAGATCTTTGACACGATTTCAAATGAGCAAGCATTTACCAACATCAATGAGTAAGAAATACTAAAAGAGCGTCCATTCAATTTTTCCCGCAGGAAACAATTCGATAATCCGACAAAAAATCCAGCATGGTGCAATCCGATCTGGTTTACTGCAAACTCTTTTGAAAGATTCGGCAGCTGGGTGGTCAGCCAATTCGAAAGGACCATCATCTTTAGGTAATAACTGATTCTTTCTGCTGCTTTATTGATATTGTGTAACCAAAAAAAAAAGATATTTTGAGTTCAAGAAAAATCCATCGAAGCTGAAGAATATTTTCTCAGATCTTGAGTACAAGAGAAAACTGACAGATTTCTGGAAATTCACTAAAAGCCCCAAGCGAAAGAAGGTATCCTAAGCTCATGGCGGAGGGATCATTAATACGATTTTGAATGAATTAGTTATATATCACCGTGCACAAGATATTTTCGAGCCTCAAGGCGTTCCAGCAGGAAAAGCAGAAACTGTTGGCTTCAGAAACGCTGAAAGATAGGAAATATTACTTGTATCTGTTCTACAAGCATTTCTGCAGTGAGAACGAGAAAACTTTGGTCACCGGAGAAAACATCCTCGAAAAATTCATGGAGACTATCCACGAAAAAGATGAAACCAGATTCATTGAGAACCTACTTGAAACGCCTTTCTCTAGATTCGGTATGTCTCTCCAGCACATAGTACAGTGTAATATTAGTATAAATGCTATAAATAGGCAGTACGACCAATATCGTTGCGCGAAGAGTTTCAGAGAAGCTGAGAGATTGCTATGCGAATAAGATGTTTGAATCACTGAGTCAAAACGACAAGAGCTTCCAGAGTGTGTTCTTCGACGAGGATAAATCGAAGCCAGCTAAGAAGAAGAAAAACAAGAAAAAGAAAAGCAAATCGACAAAAACTTCTGCAGCCAGCAGTCAATTGACAAGTATAAACTCCTCGTCATCGAATCTCAAAGCAAATTGTATTTTTAGCTCCGTTTGCAGCTGGGATCGACCTACCTCAAGGAAGCACAGGGCAGCCATTTAGCCTTGATTGCGGCGACAGCACTGAACCCGCAGTAGTAAAGGCTGCTGACGAAATCGAGATTTACACGCAACAAATGGCAAAACTTCTTATCGAAAAAGCTATTTCCGGCTTCAATGTTTCCTCCGAAGCAGTGGAAGAGAAACAGCAACAACAACCACAATCAGTGAATACTAGCACAGTAGCCAACTCTGAAACAGCTGAGCAGAGCACAGCAACTGGTTCCAAGAAGAACAAAAAGAAAAAGAAAAAAGCACAGATTGCAGGAAGCGTGACCATAGCTGAAATCGCCCATAACAAAGAAACTGTCATCGGTCAGGAATCTGAATCAAAGAAAGAGTTAGAGCCAAATGAATCTGAGATAGAGCTAAGAGCGAATGCTTCAGCAGCGGGAGACTCAAACCATACGTTCGACCTTTCAATTTTTGATGAATTGAATAAAAAGGTTTCCAGGAACAAGAAAAAGAAGCTAAAGAAAAAAATGAAAAAGGATCGCCTCAAAAAGGGCCAAAATTTAGACGAGCCAAACCAGACTGATTTTATGTCATATCTGATTGATACTAAGATCCTCAGAGAGCTCAGCTTCCACGAAAAGTTTGAAAATATCATGGAGAGCACTTGCGAAAACATGTGGGATACCACTACTGATGGAACCTCAGTAAGAACGCTGCTAGGAGTCGCTGGCGAGGCCGGTCAACACAAGGATAAACTTTCCTCTTTAATGAGCAGAAGCGGAACACCTAACGACGAGAGCGACACGGAAGAAAAGTCTGTTTCAGAGTACTCAGCGGTCACTACACAAGCAGCTACCGATTCGAAAGTGCGAGATGAAGAGAAAAAGACACCTTCACCTCGTGAAACAATTAAAAATAGCGAAACTTCAACATCAAAGCAAGAAGAAAAGAAGTCTGATAAAAAGGAACGGTTCAGGTTGGTTCCTAAAAATTACAAGAGCAGCAACAATACCTCCATGGTACAAGACAGATCGGGCCCGTCAAGTCTCAACAACTCGAGTTATATTTACCGACCGCAACAGAGTCAGCAGCTCTCTCATTTGAAAGCTTACACTCAGCTAACAGATAGCGACTTGGCTGGGTTCACTGAAGTCAAAGGCAAAAAGAAGAAGTCGCAGCCAGTTCCGGAAAAAACGACGCCTAGTACTAGTAAAGCAGAGAAAACGTACTATAGCAAGTATCAATACGAAGAAAAGAAGCCTAAGCCTTCTCAGACGCTCTCCAGAAGCACCCAGCAAAATGTCGTCAGAACGCCTGATCCTAAGGAGAAAACAACGATTGCCAAGTCCGAACCAAGCTCGAAGGAGAAACAAGTTGTAGTTTCCGAAAAGAAAGCAGGAGTTGAAGGCAACAGTGTGCAGGAGACATTGAAAGAGCTCTTGCCGACTAAATCCCAGACTCATCAGCCAGAAAAAACTTCCCAAGGATCCAACGAGACTACTACTAAGTCAGCGCCACCTAAAACCGAAACAAAGAAGAAGCCTTTACGGCTTAACCCTAGCGCTCCACCACTGAAGCTAAATGTAGCTAATGAAGACACGCAGAAGAAAGCTGCTTTTACCAAAGTTGTGAATCACATTTATGAAGAAAGGGTTGAAAAGGATATTAACAACTATATCAAAAAGCTCATTAATGAATCGAATGTACTGGAAGATTTCAGAAGAGTCACCTTCAATAGATTGCAATTCATCATTTCGAACGCCTTATCAGGTAAACTATTTTTTTTTTCTCCCAAGTTTCTAACAATTTTTTGATATTACAGCCGAAGGACGCGGTATTTCCATCAAGCCATATGGTTCATGCGTCACAGGTCTCGCTCTTAATTTCAGCGACATCGATATTGCAGTTTCCGGAGTCTTCGCTAGAGATCGAGAGCATTTGCTATCACTGTTACAAACAATTTACGATAAGCTCAAGGAATTCGGATGGGTCAAAGACCCGAAATTGATAAGCACAGCCAGTCTTCCTGTCCTCAAAATAGTATGCACATCTGGTTTCAGAACAAAGTATGCTAAACTCATATTTAGGAAGTGAATCCCTCCATCGACATTTCCACCGGAGAATATACCAAAGACCCAGCTCTTCAGGAGCTGGTCGACGGAATAACCGACAAGCAATGGTATGACATGAACTTGAAAGAGTACCAAAAAGACGAGAGCATTCAAATTCGAATCGATATTTCGATCGAAGACGGGTTCCTCGGGCACATCGGCGTCCTCTCCACAGATTTCGTATCGAAAATGCTCGAGTACCACGAACCTCTCTACAGTCTCACACTGATCATTAAGCAATTACTCTCCGAAAAGGATCTGCTTAATAGATTCCAAGGTAAGATTCATAACTCTGTTAGTTGACTATATCTCCATTTCTAGGCGGTATCAGCTCTTATTGCCTGGTAGTAATGCTCGTAGCCTATCTGAGAACCTCTAAGCAGCCAGGCATTGCCAGGAATTTCTTGGATTGCGTTCGATTCTACGGAAAAGAATTCGATCCTAAGACAACTGGAATAAATCTCTGTTTCGATCCAAAGTAAAGATATAGACTCTTCTATTCCCATACTCACCCTTATTAACTAGTCCGATTTACAAGTTCATCTCACACCCAGAGCAATCTCCATTCTACCTCTACGACAGATTGAGATTTGACAGGAATCTTGGGCACACTACAACCAAAATCGATCAGATTTTGAAAGAATTTAGCAATATCGATGACTACTTGACCAGCTACAAGCAATGTCTTGAGAAAGTAGTAATGCAAAATGCCTGGAGCTCAATCCAAGCGGTTGAGAACAAGGTGCTGAACTCCCATCCTGAACTTCAAGCATTCAGAAATAAAAATTTATTGGAGGAGATTTTTCAAGTCTCTAACAACAAATGAATTGCATTACTCTGCTAACCGTCCGTCAGCTGAAATCTCACGGTAACACTATATTCTTTAAAAACCCCTTAAACAAAGATGTGAACACACAGAAAGTTGGAAGAGCCTTTGGTTTGAAAGTTCTTCCAAAATAAATAAAACAAAAATTTAATAAATAGGAAGTTATCTTCGTCTGACATGAAGATAAGAACCCGGAAAACTTTTTCTTCTCCATTATGTGCAGTAAACCTCTCGCTAGCCTTCCTTGCCTGTAAAACAAAACAAAAAAGACGTATTTTATATAATTAATGGTTTTTTAAATGTCTATATTTGTGTAAAGGAGAAATCTCAAAATCACTAAAATAAAATGATCTCTGACTCATCAGATAGCTTATGAATTAAAAAGGAATTATGATTGATTGACTCGCGCAGGGTTGTTGTAACTCAATAAATGCTTGAAAATTTGTGATTGTTGAATGTGGTGATGCTGAAGAGAAAATGCTCCTCTTAGATTCTTGAAAAAGAATTTGTGAGGTCTAAATATTGCATGAGCTTCGCTATATTATTGAATAAGTTCGCCGGCAGGTTCAAAGATTATTGGATTTAGATCTAGTCTTGTCCTGACCATCAATTTTTATGTGAATAGTTAATAATATTCCACTTCTTGTGAAATAAATTTTATATGGGTGAGTTTGTCATCATATACAAGGAATTCGAGAGGAGTTCCAACATCACATATCTGGAGCATTAAGTCCAATGACAATATTTCCAGATATTTTTCATGTTTTATCCCTACTATGAGGAGAGAGAACTTGAGTCTGCAGATAACACTTGCGTGAAGCTGCCAGCAGATTCATATACTTGGAATTTCCGGGTATAATTTTTTTAAAAAAACATTTCAAATGTTATTTGGCAGCCTTTTTCGTGTACTAAAATATAATTTAAAAAATTTCCCGCAAAAAAGATATCCCAAATCAATGAATCGGAGTCGCTCACCCGATATGGACATCGAGGACGAAATGGAAGAAGAGAAGATAGAGTTAGAGCGAGATGAAGTCACTGATCCTATAGAGATCATCCTGCCTATCCAAAAGACCGAAAAACCTAAGGTACAGTCCAAAAAAACTTCAAAGCTCAGGCGATTGTCAAAAACGAAACCCTCAAGAAACGAGTCCGCTCCAATCTCATACTCTCAAAAAGGTCCTGAAGTTGCGCAGATTGTGATCAACGAGCTTAGCATATCTCTCGATGAGAATCTGAAGTACTTTGGCGGCCTGCTTCTGGAGAAAATCACCAAATGCATGGCCAAGTTTCAAGGCTCAGAGCTCCCAATCTCCATGATAATGATTGAAGATTCCCTTCAATTCAGTCTAAAAACTCTGAATATCGACGAAATGCTTGACAAACTAGCTACCAACTTCAATGCCATCGGAATACGCTTCACCGATGAGAAGAACAAATCATTAAAGCTGATCCTCAATCACATTAAAGAATCCATAGACAACGAAAGAGACAAACCGATCCAACATGTAATTTTATTGTTTGACTACTACCTCCAAGAAGACAGCGGCATCCTGCTGAATCTCACTAAATACCTCGAGGAAGATCTACTTCTTTCAACGCTACGAGACTGCCGAGTTACTATCATCCTCCCTTCCTTATGCACAGCTGAGCCAAATTTGGACACTGAAATCGAGTACGCTAAAGTCAAGCTTAGCAGTCCAAGCTCATTAATTTCAAAAATGCTTGTCGACCTCCTCCGTAATTATAAATTCTTCCCTATTTTCTCAAAAGCAATCGTGAGACATCTGCTTGGATTGTATGAGTATTATGAACTTTCCTTCCAAGACTTCAAGTCAAGACTTGCGATAATAACTCAAGATTTCCTTTGTCATTGTGATAAGAGAATATTGGAAGTGCTGATACGTATTATGAACGAGAATGAACTCCTTGAGGCATATGGAGAAAAGAGAATTAAGATCAGCAAGGCAGTGAATATTTTCTATGCAATTGAGAACTTTCTTTTCAAAACCGTAGAAGACTCGAACGAGAAATGCCTAAATTTGTTCATTAGCAAAGAAGAGTTTTACGCCTTGCCAGCGCAGAAGATGAAAGAATGCCTTACGGCAGACGACGCCTTGAAATTAGCTGAAAAACTTGGAAATATCATCCTGGAAACTACCATGGACCAAGAGCTCCAAGCTTATGGAAAAAATCTTATTAATCTATCAAAGCAATCCCTTGATAAGATCATTCAAAGCAAACCGGCTTCCAAAGTAGATAAGAGACTCCAGGCGATTATGGAACAAAGCGAGGCATATCAGAAGCAACACAAGGAAGGAGCGAGTATAAAAACCATTTTCACATCAATAAACGACAATCTTCGTGTGCTCTTTGCAAAAGGCATAACTTCTTCATTTGATGATCTTCAGGAAGAGTTCCCTAGCATATTTTACTATGGAGTTGAAAGTGTGAGAGCATCTGCAAGTCCGGATTTCTTAGGACAGATCGTCACGTTCCTGAATAGTGGCAGTAAAGAATTAGCGCAAAGACCTGGCTTCAGTCTCTTCATTGAGTCTCTGCAAGAATATAACGTTGGGATAGATATCGATCAATGTCTTCTCTCGTTCAAGCAGCAAATAAATAAACTGAAGGACAGCGAGGTTGACAGGCGAGCGAAAGAAAATCCGGATATGTTGTTTTATTTGTACGTAATGGAAATGAAATACATTGGTCTGATTACTGAAAGAGGCAGAGGTAAAATGTGTTTCCAAAAAGATTATTTCGCGAAGACCTTCCATAGAATTTGTAATATTACTGATATGGGAGATGATGATGACTAAGTCTTGATTGTGAAAAAATTTGTTGACTTGGTGATTCGTATTGAATTATTAGTCCATTATATTAGACCATTCGCACCTTGATATCTGAATTATTTGTTTCGATGCTATCAGAATCTTGTGTTATATCCTAATTTTTAAGAATATTTTTCGAAAACATCAAAAATAAATAGATTTCCGGAAAGAAACCGATTTTTATAAAAGGATACCAGTAAAATGATTCATTCATACTAAAGTTGCATCTTTCATCGTTATGTAAATTTATGAAGATTGATTTGGTTTTGATTGTCTATAATAGCATTTAGTCGAAATTTTATTGATGATGCTACTGAATAAAGCCCTCAAATTTTAAAAGCAAAAACCATTTTTCAAAGGATGGATGCGTCGATGAGCACTTGGAAATTCGCGAAAGATAGCGCTCTGACTGCGGAACAATTTGTAGCAGAACTTGAAAAGATTGAAAAAGAGGAAGCAATTCCGTTTGTAGTGCTTGATGTGAGAGAAGGTTTTGAAATCGAAATCGCTGACCTTCCGAAAAAGATTAATGACGAGGTCGAATTGCCAAAGAGGAATATTCCTTTGAGGACACTATTAGAAGGCAAGTATGACGAGAGCGTCTTCCCGAAAGATAAGTCTATTGTTTGTTTATGTCATCATGGAGTCAGAAGTGCGTATGCTGCGAATTATCTGGCGAAGAAAGGGATTCATGGACTCAATCTTATGGGAGGTATCGATGCTTTGAGCGATTTTATGGAAGAAATCCCAAGATATTAAATTCAGAAATAACTTTGAGGGTTATCGAGAGATTCTTCGTGAACACATCTCAAGCTTGATGAGATGATGGATGCAAGCTCGAAAATAATGATAGTTATGAAGATAGAAAAGGTTCTTTTGGATGAGTCAAGTATTTGTAATAATAACTGTAAATTTTTTCATGATTGTTGTTGAATTTTTACTGTGTTAGAATATTCAGATTCATCGCAGTTTCGTTGAACTTTTTGACTGTATGAGTTCATTATGGGCAATTATTGTGATTGAGAAGCAAGCACTCATAATTCATTAGTTCATGGTCAATTTGCTGTTAAGTGAATCATCACAATTAATTGAATTATTGTTGAGTTGATTACAAGTGCTTAGATAACGAATTTAGACCCATTTGTTGTCTGTTTTCTGAAGTAAAATCATTAACCAAGTGCGAAGAAAGAGTTTGGAATTCGTACACAACTGGGATACTATCACCAACTTAATATATCCTATATCAATTGTTAACAATTTGCTTTAATATTTGGAGAGAACATTTCATTTGATTTAGAAGCAATAAGTAAAATTTAGCACCGCGTAGTATATCGAGCCTTATCATGATGAAATATTTACATATAGAAATGTTTTATAGTTTGAGATACTAAATTTAAGAGGAGAGCTTTACGAAAAGTTTGCTAACGGCCTTGAAATAGGAAAATAAGTGACATCCATTTTTAAATTAATTGGCAACAGTTAATTTCATTCAGAGTTAGAATCAAGGAAATTTCATTGTTTTATTGTAGCCTAGATATATTATTTGTACCATTTTAAATCATCAACAGTGTGAACTTAATTACCCAAGAATTACAAGTCAATAAGACTACACTTTACACAAGCATTCGCTTACCTATTATCATAGTTGGAATGAAAAATGTTGATTTGAAAAGAAAGTCATCGAATAGTTATATGGGTGATTCTCAGAAACCTCATACCATATCTATTTTCTTATTTTCCCAAAATTTTTTGAAAGAATAAATTTAAATTTTATTAATTTTTTTTCAAAATCAAATTAAATCATACATCTCATCAATCTTCAAAAATTCAATAAAAAATTTCTTCAATTCTGAATTCAGTTTTGGTCAGGTTTGATAACCTCAAATACATATAAGTTTCTCAGCGGTCCAAAGCATTTTTTGAATCTTCTAATCAAGCTAAGCCAGAAAATAATTACTAAAATTCCTTCATTATTTTTGATAAGTTGGATAAACAGTGATGTCCTTTGAGAATAACAAGAATCATTAGATAGATAATCTCTGAGTTTTAAAAGCCCGCTGACTAAATCTTCTTTTCATACCTGTATGTATTCTTAAGGACTAAATTTTCTCAAAGCAACTTAGTTAACTAACTTAAAGAAAATTTATTTCTTTGGCTTAGGGCCAATCATATCTTCAGGACGAACCCATTGGTTGAATTGCTCTTCAGTCAAGTACTTGAGTTCAAGAGCTGATTCCTTCAAAGTGATGCCTTTCTTGTGAGCGTTCTTGGCAATATGGGCAGCCTTGTCGTATCCAATATGTGGGTTCAAAGCAGTAACAAGCATCAAAGATTGCTCAAGCAGTTGCTTGATCTTTGGTCTGTTTGGTTCAATACCAACAACGCAGTTCCTATAAAATTTTGGGTTTTATAATTCTTTTCTTCCAGAAGAAAGATCTACTTGACGAAGGACTGGCAACCATCTCCGAGGAGTCTGATGCTGTGTAAAACGTTCTTAGCGATCATTGGTCTGAAAACGTTCAATTCGAAATGACCGTTTGAGCCTCCGACTGTGATGGCAACGTGATTACCCATAACCTAGATTTCATTAGCACCATGAGGGGCGGTCCTAAGAATAACAATAAATTACTTGGCAAGCGATCATGGTAAGAGATTCGCATTGAGTAGGGTTGACCTTTCCAGGCATGATGGAGGAGCCTGGCTCGTTTTCAGGGAGCAAGAGCTCACCAAGACCACTTCTTGGTCCTGAACCGAGGAATCTGATATCGTTGGCAATCTATTATGTTGACAGGTTGTTAAAACATGAAATTAAGTCAGCGGGAATACCTTCATAACAGCAACGGCAATAGTATTTAAGGTACCGCTGAACTCAACGAGGGCGTCATTAGCGGCAAGAGCCTCGAATTTGTTTGGAGCAGTGGTGAATTTATATCCGGTTTGCTTGGAGATCTCTTCAGCGATTTCTTCAGCAAATCCCTACATTAATTAATTAGTCCATGCTGCTAGTATCCAATGGAAAATTACGATATATTGGTTCAATCCAGTACCGACTGCAGTACCTCCTTGAGCGAGTTCACTGATCTGTGGGAGTTTTTGATTAACTCTCTTAATGGCGTTTCTGATTTGAGTGGCGTATCCGCTGAATTCTTGGCCCAAAGTGATTGGGGTGGCGTCTTGGGTATGGGTTCTGCCAATCTTGATAATGTCCTTGAATTCTTCTGCTTTTTTCTCGAGGGCTTCAGCAAGAGCTTCAAGACCTGGGAGAAGTCTCTCGTGGGTCTCAAGAACAGCAGCGATGTGCATAACTGTTGGGAAGGTATCATTGGAGGATTGGCCCATGTTAACATGATCGTTAGGATGAACCAATTTCTCTCCGATCTTTCCTCCGAGGATTTCAATGGCTCTGTTAGCAATGACTTCGTTTGCGTTCATGTTGGTCTGAGTGCCAGAACCTGTTTGCCAAACGACGAGAGGGAAGTTGTCGTTTAATTTTCCTTGGATGACCTCCTCAGCAGCCTGAGCGATGGCATCGGCGATGTTTTGCTTAAGGCCGTAATGCACGTTAACCTAAATATAATGTATTAATCCAACGAGAATATCGAGAGAGGTTCGCTGACTTTTGCTGCAGCTTTCTTCAAAATACCGAGAGCCTTGACGAGAGGGCGAGGCATGATATCGGTGTCTCTGGCGATGTCGAAGTTCTGGATAGATCTTTGAGTCTGAGCTCCCCAGTACTTGTCAGCAGGGACTTTGATAGGACCGAATGTATCTCTTTCTTCTCTGAACTGGAATGTGAGGGTGAGATTAAGAATGATGCTTCTGGAGAGTTACACTAAATTGGAACTTTGGAGTGAACGCCAGCCCATAAGGCTTGAAGTTCTTGGATACAGTTTTCGTAAGACTCTTGAGAGTTGAGGAAATCATTTAACTTTTTTGGATTTATCTAATTTTTAATAAAGCTCTATTTGAGGCCAGGAATTATAAATCCGAAAGATACGAGTTCAAGGGTTTTTAGGACGTAAAATGAGGGGTTCATTTAGTTTAAAGACATTAGTTTTCAAAGGATAGTTAACTGTTCATCCACCAGCACGGCTATTTTATGACTTCTTCATGCTAATTCAGAAGAATTCGTTGAGTTAATGCTGGCAGCGAGCTAAGTGGAAAAGATTTTTCTATATAACGGATTCAGTATCAGAACTCAAATTTTTGCACTGAGATTTATTTATTCACACTAGTTAAAAGAATCTGATTTTCGTTGCGGTATTCTTAAAATGAACATTTTTCGATTAGATTGTTGAATCCTAGCAGCCTTATCCCAAGAGCTGAATAATCTCGAAGTAGGACAAGTTTTCAGCCATGAATTTCCTTCTCCAGGCTAATGCATATTTTCCAGAAAAAATTTCCTTCGACGACCGATCTAAAGCTTTTCTCATCATGCAAAACACTACATTATCAACCTTTCAGTCATATCAGAGCTCAACCAACTCCTCCTACCTTCGATGATGTACTGATATCGATAGCCTTCGATCTCGTTTCGAAAAATTAATAGAGAGCCCTAATTCACCCTATCTCCTTGCAGAGGTCCGCTTATCTAAGTTGCATTTCTTTTTCTCTTTTTTCTCCTTGGATTAGTCAAAACCTCCCTATATTACTTACTTCATGAATCATTGATAAATTCCTTAATAGTCTGAACTTGAACCTTATTTCACAATATCCAATTTTTAAAAAATGCGATCAGTCAAAACTTTATTGTCCTTGCTCTGCATTGCCACCCTCTTGGTTTCAATCCAAGCAAGCCTCAATATAAACCGATTGAAAAACAACAATCGAGGGTCACCTAAAGAAAATCTCAAATTCAACTACCAAGAAAGATTCCAAGTCAACACTACGGCCGCTGGAATCCCCTTCTACGGTCAATATTTCACTGGCTACATCAAGGTTAACACAACCACCAACTCAAGTCTTTTCTATACTCTCTATTCCGCTGGCGGCAACAATGCCACCGCTCAGGACTCAACTTTAAACTCCTCTAATCCTCTTGTGCTATGGCTTCAAGGCGGTCCTGGCTGCTCAGGCTGGCTCGGCAACCTTATGGAGTTGGGCCCAATGAACATCCAATACAACACTACTTCAAACACCACTCAGTTATCAGTGAATCCTTACAGCTGGGTCACGAATAACCATTTGTTGTTCGTTGATCAGCCAATTGGCACTGGCTTTTCGTTTGGCGGAGACGGAGAGACTCAGGATAACACAGTTGCCTCTAGTGTCTACCTCGAGAATTTCCTTATCCAGTTCTTCAATGTCTACCCTGAACTGCGAGGCAAGCCATTCTACATCACTGGTGAAAGCTATGCTGGGCATTACATTCCAGGTTTGATCGTAAGACTCGTTCAGAACAAAAAAGTCAATAATATCAACGTCACTGGTATTGCCATTGGAGACGGTCTCGTCGCTCCACAATACCAATTAGTCTGGGATGAATTCGCGTATGCTGCTGGATTGATTGATCCAAACCAAAGAAACACTATGAGAGCATCCGAGCTTCAATCCATTCTGTATATGAAAAACAGAGATTGGGTTAACGCGAACAACTACATGAATGACCCTCAAGGTCAGTTAGAGACCTACACGATGGGTATTGACATGGACAACTTCAGAAACTATCCTTCTGGAGACGGCCCAGAGCCAATGGATGTCTATCTGGCAGACCCTGCAACAAGATTGGCGTTGAATATCGATCCTAACGTCACTTTCTATGACTGCAGTGACAGCGTGGGAGATCTCTACTCTGCTGACATTCCTCAAGACTATTCCATTAACATCACTTACGTCTTGAACACAGATCCTTCGGTCAAGGTGCTTATCTACACTGGCGCAGACGATATCATCTGCAATACTATCGGACAATTGAGATGGGTCAATAGTCTCAACTGGGCCAACATTACGAAATTCAAAAGTTCACCAAAAGCCTCTTGGACTCTGAATAACGGAACTATCGCAGGAACTTACAGAACATACGAGCAATTTACATATGCGCAAGTCTATAAAGCAGGCCATATGGTTCCAGGGGATCAGCCTGTCTCTGCATTGAAAATGCTTGATAATTGGTTTGCAGGAGCCTGGGAATAAAACAATAAGTTTTTAGGCTATATATTTCGCGTCAACTAAGCGTCAATATATATACAATTAAGCAGCTGTCATTTCATCGTCACACAGAAAAATAATCAAAGAAATTTTATCTTATCTTACACACGTAAGGCCGCCTCCGTTGATGGTGGTTTGAAATTTATCAAATAAAAAAGAATTATGCAACAACAAAAAGAAAATCTAAGAGTCTCTTGCCTATAGATTGCCGTAAAGGGTTTCTTTTTTCTTCTTCTTTGCTTCGAAAAAATGCCTTCTCATATTGTTTCTCTGCTTTTTGATCTTCTCCAAGTAAGCTTGCTCTTCCTTTCCACCCAGCTTCTCAACTTGTAACTAATTCGTTCATGTTACTCAAATTGTTAGTTTGATAATTGCCTACCTTATAAGATTCAAAATACAAGGGTTTTTCCTGCATTTTTTTAATGAAAGTGCTGCAGGCTTCAGGGTTCGCAAACCTTACAATAGCGCAATCTGCTCCTTTTTTATAATCAACGTATTCAGGATTCTCATAATTCTTCACGAGCGCTTGAATTGCTTTCCTCTCAGCTTCGTCAGGCAAATTGAGTATTTTAGCTAGACACCCCATTTCAATCTCGAAATCTTTTTCGATAAATGACTGATCGTTATTGCTGCCTTTGACGCTCGATTGCGTGTCGGAACCACCTATCTGCTGCATCAACTCGCTCTTAATCTTTTTGAACTCCTCCTTCAACACGAGCCATTTCGTCTTCATCATTACCGTCAACAGCGGCTGATTAGTCTTCTCGAATCCTTCCAAAAACTCTTTCGGTAAGCAGTTATTAAAGTTGCTTACTGCAGCATCCGCTTGTTTCTCATTCTAAGTAAGATATATATATAGATTAGCCAATTGCAATCTAAGTCTTGATCATTTACCTCAAATTCTACGAATCCAAAGCCCTTGAACGCTCGGCTCTCCTCGTAGCGAGGTAAACTGACGTGAACAACTTTTCCCACTCGCGAAAAAATCGAGGCGATCTTCTCATGCGTCACATTTTCTGGAAAATTCTCGATATAAACTGTTTTGGCATCAACCTTAGCTTGTTCTTCCGGAGTCAGATTGGGATTAAATGCCACTTTGCGCCTGACCATTGTGTTAGCTTTGTTCGTTTTGAGTAAATGCGAACTTTGCACTGCCGTAAGCAATTCTTTTGCTCTAGCGTCAGGGGGTAGATGCTCCAAGAGAGACTTTATCTTATTGAATTTTAAGAAATCTTTGAGGTTGATATAGCCTTTCCTGTTTTTGCTTATAAGATCTCGAAGATATTTATCCTTGCGCAGGTTGGTGTCTCCGAGGTAGAACTCCAGTTGAGCTCGGACTTTTTCATAAGTTTTCTTTGGTTGAGATTCTGGTTGGCTGGTGAGGTTCGAGTCGATGGTCTGGAACCGTTTAAGCACATCTTCTTTCAATTCTTTTTTAAGAAGGATTTCTGCAGGTGTGTTTGATGCTTGAACGCTTTCTGTTTGATTTATTTTGACTTTTTTATGAGGAGGAGGATAGATCTCTGCTTTGTGTTCTTCATCAATTGAGTTGTCAGGATTCATGGAAATATGAAAGATTTGTTGCGCGGATTTCGATCTCTATTGACTTTTTGATTAGTTTATTATAATTTCGAAAATTTTAACATGGAGGGTTTGCTTGACACAATATGAATTGATTTAATTCATTTATGAAGCATTGAATCGGATTCATGAGGGCAGGTGTACGTTTTGTTCATATATGTTACTTCAGAGAAAGGGGAATTCGAGAATATTCGCGAAAGGATCAGAGATGAGAAAAATAAAGGCGGGAAAATATTTATATATATATTAATGGCAAAATATGTGAAGTGCTCAGCTTGATGAACAAGAAGTGTAACTAAAAAACTAGATTTCAGGTTGCTTCAATTACTGCTACTTTCTAGAAGAGAAACATTTGGAGAGTGCTCTGATTTGTCAGGAATCAATTAAAATATGTATGCCCAAATATGTGTTAGGTTTTTCCTCATGCACAAAAAGTCCATATATCTCAATTATCCAGTATACAATCCCATATTATAAATCTTGTTTCCAACTTTGCTCAACGATATCTTTCACCTAAATATCAATGATTGTCATGAGTTACGGCTGAAATCGAGGCTGAATTACTCTTCTAATGTATTCTTTTCGGTCTTCTTTGTAGAGTTTAGCTGCTTCGTTGTTGGCTGGAGAATCAGGGTTTGGATCACAAAGAAGAGACTGAACAGATGATATAATGTTAGTCTAGTCAAAGCGAGGAGTTTTCTGATACCTGTATTGAAGTTAAAATTGCTGAAACGTCATAAGTCGCACTCCATTGGCCTTGCAGAATATCGATACAAATAGCGCCATCATTATATACTATTGCAAAGGTCAAGTAGGCTCTGGGTAGGCTGGATTACTATTAGGATGGAACATTTTCGTAACAAATTTGACAACAGGTGCTTTGTTAGGGTATTCCTCAGTGAATTCTATTGAAAGCTTGAAGGTGCCTCCCTCCCAAGGAGTATCTTCAGGACTTGAGTTGATAATAATTGAGAGCACGAAAGAATGCAGGTATTACCCGAAAATTACAGCTTGCCACGACATCAAATTGTCTTCATTTGGGGCTGCAGTGACGCCTGCGAGTTTCGTAGATTAATCTTCTATTAGATGGGATGAAATACCTGAAGTTGGAGGATCCTCTTGAAGCTTTTTCAAGTCTCTCATTAGTCTTCTTCTAGACGGAGTCGACATTTTCTTTTTTTTGAAAAATCAAATAGTAGAAATAAAATTATAAAAAAAGAACACTACTATCGATTTTGAGTACGTTCTTCAACAAAAAAAGCCTGCATTCCCTTGCTTTCGAATTTGTCAGAAACAATGAGATGTTATTCCAGCAGACTATAGTGATATCGAAATTGAAATTTTGGAATTATCAAAGATGAGTATTTCACAATAAACTCTGAGGAGTCTTTTTTCTAGGCACAATCACATTTCAAACTTACACTTTACTATTCCTCCAGATTCTCCTTAATTTTTTTATTCGCATTGCGCATTCTTTGAAAACAAACCGAAACATAAAACTTGCACTTTCCATATACCTTGAAAACACTGAACACTTCATACTATTGGCAACAAGCATACCAATGATAATACGATACATTGTATAAAACTTATCATCAAGAAAAATTCCGTCTCCGTACTAATAATTGTGGTAGGAGGAGCTAATCAACTTAAAGGCCGCTGAAATTCTTATGCCACTCTTAGAAATTGTGACCGAAGTTTCGTGATTTTAAGACAGCGTTGTCCGCCTGTTGAATTAGTTCAGCCTCAGTTGGCTTGAACTTATATCGAGCCATAGCTTCTTCAATAATATCGTAAGCAAATAATTTGTCTCTAAACGTCTCAACAAAGACATACTTCTTTTCCGCTTTTTTATAATTCTCGAAAAAGCCTTTAATCTCCTTCTTCAAAGTCATTGGAACATCCTCGATGTCCTTCAGACTCGAATAATCCGCATCCCTATCCATCACAGCCAGTATTTTATGATCCGCATCACCTTGATCAACCATCAACATAACTCCGATCACACGACACTCGACGCGCGACAGCGGTTTTATTGGCGCTGATGCTAATACGAGAATGTCCAAAGGATCTCCATCCTCTCCCAGTGTCCGAGGGATCAACCCATAGTTAATCGGGAAGGTACTATCAACCGGTAACACTCTATCAACTTTCAGAATGCCATAGCGTCTGTCAACCTCGTACTTCACCCTTCCGCCTTTTGGTATCTCGATAATAGCGTTAACCACACTCGGTGCATCATCCCCTGAAGTGATGCAGTCAATGAAATGCAATCCATTACATTTATTCACCCCATTCCTCGTATATCCAATTCCTGAGAGAGCAACAGTGATAAGTACTAAACATAGAAGATTCCTTTGATGTTTTATCATAATGAGATAAGCAACACGAAGCCCGCCTGATGAATTTTTTTCTACTTCTAAGTTATGAATTGATATAAGGAAAATATATTATATTCGATCAAATATGAATCTGGAGAAAGGACAATATTTTGAGACACATATTGACTATACAGCTAACCCTAAAATATCTTCCTTTAATACCCTCCGCCTTTGGCGAGCCCTCTCTCCGTTTCCAAAAGCCTAATTTTCTCTTCGAGGTTCTGAATCGTAAGATTTTGCGACATGATCTTCGCTTCGAAGGCTTGGAGGTTCGCTGGATCTCGTAGAATGGAATTATCATTACGAGAATCTTCGCCTCCAACCCGATTGCTGCGATAAGGAGACCCATTCATTTGCCTGAAGCTGTTCGCATCTTCCTCATCCGCAAAGAATCTCATCGGAGTTATACCATTCGTCCTGAGCTGAGTCTTCAACCCACCAATCTCCTTTTCAAACTGGTGGTTTTGGGCTCCAAGCTTGTAATTCTCCTCCAGCAGAATCAAAATCTTCTCCTCAAGTTGCGTCGCTTTCTCCCTGTAATGTTCAATTTGGGCCTCAGCTCTTTGATTGATATACTCCCATTCTTTCGAATTAGCTTGGAAGCCATCAATTGCGAGCTTTTGCTTCGTCTCCAAGTCGAGGATAACTCCTTCTTTTTTCTCAAGAAGTCCGTTTAGTCTCTGTATTTCGAGACTCAGTAGCGTGATTTTGTTCTCATAGTCAATGAGCTTGTCACTGAGATTCTTGATTTCATACTCTAACCGGTTGAGATTCGAATCTAATCTACTATTTTCAGCGGCCAGGTTATTTTTTTCTTGTTCAAGCCGGTTTTTATCAAACTCGAGTTGCTTCTTTTCGTGCATAAACTGCTCAAACTGCTCTCCAAGTTCTCTTTCCAAGGTCGATTTTAGTCGTGTTTCCCAGTGATTGTTCACGGCGTCCAAGCGCTGCATATGATTCGCTTCCATCAGATTCAATTTGTTTTCCAGCTGCTCAATCGTTCGCGCCTTATCTAAATTCTCCATCCTAAGTCGCTCCAACTCCCCTGTTTTATTGTTCAAGCTGCTCATCACCTCATTTTGGACATTCTCTTTCCTCGCTAACTGATCTTGAAGCCGAGCAACTTCCTCTTCGAGGTCTCTTCGTTTCGAGTTTGCGAGAGAGAGGGCCCTTTCTTTCTCTCTAACCTCTTCTCTGAGATTATCGAAATCTCTTAGTTGGTTCTTTAGATGGCTTATTTCAATCTCATGCTCTCTCTTCTGGGCAGACATACTCATTTTCAGGTCTTGTCTGACGGTCTCGCGCTCTTTCATGGCTTGGCGATTGTTTTCCTCAATTATTTTCTCTTGTTCGACCAGCGCCTTCTTCAGTTGCTGATTTTCGACATTGAGATCATGAAGCTTTTTATTCATTTTATCCATGAAATTCGCTCTTTCTCGGTTTTCCGCAGACTCTCCGCTCGATCGGGCTCTTACATGAGCAATCTCATCCTGAAGATGAGCTGTTTTACTCTTTAACCGCTCGTTTTCTGCCGCCAAATGGTCTATCTCACGCTCCTTATCCTGAATTTCGAGATTAAGCGTGTCGTTCTTGCGATTAAGGTCTTCGACAATGTCTTTGACAATTTTCATTCCTTCGTTCTCTTTCCTGAGAGCTTCGAGTTCCATCTGAAGAGCTCTTGTTCTGTTTGGAGAATCAGGATTGCGACGATTTCGTGGGCTTGAGGTTCTGTCTCTACTTCGGGACTCTACTTCACGGATGCGCAATTCGTTTTCGAGCTGAGATATTCTTCTTAAGAGGTCTGGGACCTGTTCAGGTGAATATTTCTTCAATTGCGCAAGTTCTGCTTGCATCATTTCATTTTGCCGCTTCAGCTCGTAGTTAACCAAATTTAGTCGTTCTATCTCTCCGACCATGTGTACTTTTTGCTCGATCTCGAACCGTGAGGCATACATTGCTAAAACTCGGTTTTAACTTTCGACTGTTGAGTTTATCTTTTATTTAACGATTTTTCAATACTCGAAATACGAAGGATTTGAAATTTGTGTTTTGGTACTATATTGTGTAACTAAGCGCTCACAAAAAAACTTTCAAGAGAAAATTAATCGATTTTAAACAAAACAACTGAAAAGCAAGTGATACAACAAGAAATTCGCTCATCACATCTGAAGTAAGAGAGGATAATGTAAGTTTTTCTTGCTTGAGGACTGGTTGCGAACTCTAATTATTGTTTGCTTTACATGCAATAAGTGCAGCAACAATGAATGAAATAGAGGTCTTAACTTAAATAGAGTGTGGTTCAATTCCTTTGGAAACCACATGAGCCTCTAGAATATATAGAGCCGAATCTCATGAGAGTCTTTTTCCTCTATGAATTAATCAATTCTTGCTATCTCAAACCCGAAAATTAAAGCCTTGCATTGCATTGAATGAATCACTGAAAATTGACCAATCTCTTGTGAAAACGGCAATTTCATATATATAATTGGTACGACAAGCATTTGAGCAACGCTTTAAATATATATTCATACCAAATTCATTCGTTTCATTGCTAAAAACATTATTTTGATGATGACGTCTAATTTCATCTTCTTTCCAATAAAATTTATAACACCACCTTCCTCTGCTTATTCAAAGGTGATATTATTTAATTTGAACAGCAGCTCATTCTTCATTGCTTCAAAACAGTCTTCAATATCTTTATATTTTTCTAGCCACAAAGCGTCAACACCCAAAACCAACTCGAAAAATTACCCTTTGTTGCTTGCACGGTTACCTCATGCCATTTCTTCGTTTGAATCTTCTCCAGCAAACATTTTTCAAACTTTGTATGCACTGACTTGGGGAGATTTTTCAGATCATTTGTTATTTCTTCTGCTTTATACATCGTCTCGAACATGCCGGTAAAATCTAAAACAACGCTCAGCATCATCCAGATAGATCAGCAAGGAATACATAAAAACACGTGATTGTCCTTTAAAACTTGTTTTTCGACAGCGCTCGTTGTAGCATTATTTTCTTCAAGATATTCTTTGATAATCTTGCTCTTCGTCAATATTTGCTGTAGAAAAGCTGCAGAAAGATCAGGGTTTGGAAGAAGCAAAGGGATGAGGTATACTCATGATGAGATCTTTATTTTTCTTATCAAAAAAGCTGAATTCATTTTTCTTTTTCTTCGCTTCCTCTCTCCTCTTCTTTCGGTCTTCCTTTACCCCCTTCTCGTAGAGTCTCGCTGGCATGGTGACTTTTTGTTTGGCTGGCCGCTTGACTTCTTGAGGTGACTCCAGGAATTTTTCCTCCATCGTCAAGCCTTTGGGCTTGGAGTCACTGGCACTCAACCCAGCGATTATGGACTCGGGTGTTTCCGCTGAATAGACTGTTAGGTATTGCTTCAAACATTGGGATATTACCTTCCGTCCGACGTTGCCCATTCGACTCGTCTTCTAAGCTGGAAGAGTGGTTCAATTTTGGGACGTCTGTTCCACTAGAGTTAATTCATTAGCTTTTTCAATGAGCAAGCACATAGTTACTGCTTCTTCCTAAGGTTTCTTATGGTTCCAACAACAGTTGAGTCTACCAGATTCTCGTCTGTGACCTTCTTCGCGTCCATCGCTGTATTAAATTTTATGTCCCCTTTTGAAACAGTTTAGTTTTATTTTCAGTTTAATGCGATTAAACCATTTATACACCTCAACTTCTCAATCATGCAGTAATTTCAAGTTAATAAATAAGGAAACTCAAGTCGAAAAGGCTCGCGAAATCAAATCAGCTTAATCGAGTTTCTCTTTAAAAAAAAATTATATCAGATAAATTATTGTTTCGTATTATACGACCCACAGTTCGTGCACTTCAACGCTATCCAATTGAATTCTACTTCTTCGCACTTGTTTAAACAGTCCAAGCAAAGAATGCTAACCTTCTTATCCTTAAGCTCTGCCGGCATAGCAGCCTTGTTTTCTTCAATAATCTTGTCCACCACTTCAATATCTTCCTTCTCCATCTTAATTATGCTTGTTCCACAGACCGGGCATCTATTCATTTCGGAAGTATGGCAATAATTTTCAAAGCATTCCACATGGATCCAATGGCTGCAGCGGCTTAATTGTACATATGGTTTGATAGATTCAAACAAAGACTCCATACAAATCGGACACTTTTGGCCTCTTATTCCCAAACATTTGTGTTTATTTATAGAACTTTTACTGATGCAAAGTCCGCACGTGAAACAGTGTTGGTTCTCTTCCTTCTTCCCAATCCGGCACATTCCGCAGTCATCACAGTGAAAGATCTCTTTTGAATCTGAATCATCGTAAAAAATACATTTTTCGCAATAATATTTTGCGAAAGTTACACCACAATTGATGCATTCTGCAGAGGGCGGTTGTTCTTCTTTACAGAGCAAGCATCTGATCTTTTTGACATCGGATCGTGAAAGCTGCTCGACTGTACAGCCAGGACCTTTTGGTCCTTTATATAGGTCGTTGTGGCAGTGTCTACAGCCGTGCCACATGTTACAGCAAGGAGCTAAGATCTCGCATTTCCTGCTGTAGTGAGGACATCCGTATTTATTCTCCATATTTCCCAATCCAATATGAACTCAAATCGAACTTTTTGAATTAACCCTTGTTTATTGAAAAGCTATCAACAAATTCCTTGGAAAAATTTTATTTAGAGTTACTGGATTAGATCAAGAATTTTCCAGTTCAAATCCTATCGCTTCTTGTTACGATTCTTAGTTCTTAGGAACAGACGAGCTCGGGTAGAAGGAACAGATTTGATTTGAGTTTTGTCAGTTTTAAAAGGCTTCTAGACCGTAAACTATTGTCAGTAAAATAGAATCATGGTTCATTTGCGGTGAAAAGATTGTCAGATGGAGTGTTTTACTGATTACCGGTATATGAGGATTCAAATCTAGCAAACGATGAAAATTTCGGAGCATTCAAAGAGGGAAAAAAATTTTATCCAATGTTATAGCAATGGGTCAATCCAAATCACAAGGCCTAAGGGAAGGTGAATTTCGAAAAAGAAAAAAAACCAAAAAAAAAACTGAACAAAGATTGCTAATTCATATGTAGGCTCAAGAGACAACCTTTATCGGTTGAGATGAAAAAGCAGGCACATTAATAAAGTCAAAAAAAAAAACCAGATTTATTTGTGTAAATTCATCCCAAAAGAAATGCTCTTTTGATATCTCGTAAAAATAGAATTAGTCCACCTTAGTAGAATTTCAAGTAATATATCTCCTTCAATATTTCCTGAAGGAGACCTTAGGTTGTTGTATCCACAGTCTAATTTTTCCGATATTCAATTTCTCCATCGATATAAGTGAGTTAGAATTTTCCTTTTTCACAGTATAGTAATTTACAAACTTAGGAAAAGTAAAGGCTATTTATGTCGGTCTCCATAACCAACAACCGGTAGCAAATGATTTCCAGTCAAAAAGCTGTGCTTCATCCGATGCCTGATCAAAGGAAGAAAGCCAATTTAATAGCACCCTTCTTTCCTGTTATTTCTCAATTAAATCATTTAATCACTGAGTTCGTGGATGTATAGCACAGCAGCAGGAGGATCTATTCCAAAGTTCTAATATATGAACAAGTTTGCTATTGATAGGAAGGAATCTTTGCATTAAAGGGGATTGAACCCTTTTATTAAGGTTAAGCTACTTTAATAAATATTTAATTCAATCACGGAACACAGCGAACTTCACAACTTTTTTCGATTAGAAAAAAGAAAAAATTTTAAAAAATGATAAAAATGATTATATACAAAAGTTTTTTATATAAAATAACTCATGAACACATCGCAATTTCGAACTCTAATATTTTAGCTTATATCAACTTTTCTTTAAATCTTTAGCGTCGCAGATCTCATCACAGGCGTAGAATTGAGAACCTCTCGTGTATTTTTGTGCCCGCTATGTAGCGTTGATGAATTTTCCTGTAATCCAGGCTCCTTTTCTCTTCTTACAATCTTTTTCAAAACCATCCCGCCTTTTAGTTGTTTCGAGTTCGTTTCGTCAAGCTTGGCTTTCGATGGATCAGAAACGCTGAAAGTGTTTGAGCTAGTTTCGTTATTTGTTGCCATTGTGCTTGTGCGGTTGCGCTCTTTCGTTTCTGATGTGAAGGTCAAGTTGAGATTCGATTCCTTCTCTTGCGAATATTTTTTTGATGACGGCGATAGCGGTTCTCTCTTCTCCTGATCAATGATTATACAATTTTGTGGGTTGATTGCATTCAAATCGCTAAAAGATAGCTCCTTATACGGCTGATCCGCTTGAATAGTCAAACGATTCTGAGCTAAATCGTTCTCGTTTTTGGATTCTTCTGGCTTGCTAGACTTGTCTGCAGGAGTTAGGTCAGACTTTTTGACAGCTGGGTCCTTGCTGTCATCAGATGTGCTTTTGCAGCAAAGGAAAAATCGAATAGCAAAAGACATTTCTTCGTAAAATATTTAAAGCTTGGGATTATAGTGAGAGTTTTATCCTAACTTTATTCAATCTATTTATTTGAAACTACTAATAGCCTGGCATCTTTTATTGCTTTTATTGGAATTAATTCACGAGATATAAAAATTAATGGAAAGCGCAGACGACAAGCAGGTCAATCACTCTCAGCAAGAAAATGCTGAAGCTTTAGCTGACCCTCAAATCAAGTCCGATGAGAAGGAAGTAGAAAGCGGTGAAAATAATATCAACGAAAACGCAGAGAAAGAAGACGGAGCGTTGCCTAATGAGGATAAACAGCTCGATCAGGCGCCTGTCCAAGACGGTAATCCTGAGCAACAAGGTGAAGATGATGCTGAAAAGCTCAAAACATCAGCTTTTCAAGGAACAAAGAGCCAATTCCACAAACCAACCGAGACAAACGAAGAAACAGAGACCAATCAAGAGCAGCCCGTTCAATACCAAAGACCTATAGAGACTCTCACGTATTCTGGGCTATTTGAGAACAAAAACGAGGACGCCAAGAAAGTTTCCCAAAGGTATGAGCCTGAGCCTCTATCAGGGAAAACAATGCTGACTCCTCAAAAGCCAAAGACCCAAGCCTATGAGCCTGAGACTGCTGACAGTCCTAATCAGGATATGATGAGATCCTCTGGTAGGAAGAAGATGGCGGCCTCGTACTACTCCTCCTGGCAAGACGACGCTCCTCTCAGAAGATCTGCTCTGTTTTCCAGCAACGGCTTCGGCATGATGTCGGATTACCACAGTGCAGCAACTTTACAGCAATCAGTTATGTCATTTGTGTTCCCAAAAGCCGAGAGATTCCATAGTACACCACAACATCCTCACCTTGGGTCAATTGAATTGCCTTCATGCCGATCAGCGAGAACAACAACCCTCGGCTTCGGCAGAAAAGTCCAAATGGCAGACTTGAAGCTCAATTCTGTCAGAGACTTCCCATCTCCAGGCAAATACAGCCTCAAATCAAGCGTCGATATGCTGAAAGACAAGAAGTTTACGTTTAGAGCTAGCTACAAAGCCTATGAGAAAGTCCATCTTCCTGGATACACTCAGCTCCTCCCTGCAGTTGCTGCTGAGCTTCCAGGTCCAGGACAGTACGAGATCAACCGAGACCCAAGCGGGAAAACCAAGGTTGGGTTCAGACTAAAAGGGAAGATGTTCTCTGAGATGGTCAATATGGACACGCCTGCTTGTAACAAATACAACATCGATTCGCCTGCAACTAAAAATGAGAGATTCAAAGGTATTGGATTTGGATTCGGGAAAAGAAGCGATTTTACAAACACTAAAATCGTAAGCCCAGGCCCAGGAACCTACCGGTTAGGCTCAGCATTTGATAAGTTTGCTGGCAAACCATGGGATAGAAAGGTGAAAAAGGGCCTTAGTCAGTCGAAGGAGTTTGTCATCAGGAAGTTTTAGGAGTTAATATTGAAATGAAATACTTTTCTGCTAACAAAATGCTGTGAACTTTCAATACTCGTCTATTAATGAGTATCAAGGTTTATTTCTTTGATATTTGAGAGATATCTATCTAGATATTGGAAATATTTCTATATCTATATGGCAGTAAAAGCAAATATCTTTTTTCACAGCAAGGAGAGAGAATGAGTCATTAACAAAAGATATAATCAAAACGTGTTTCGAATAAATTATTTTAGCTGTCTATAGAATTAATTTCAATAATTTCAAAAAATAAGTTAGTACTTCAAAAAGAGCAGCATTTACTCCATGGAAGAGCTTGAAACTTTTTTCCTCAACAAGATTAAGCCATATGAAGAACGCATTCAGCAGCTTGAAGAGTCCGAGAAGAAGAAAGAGCTCGAGATTGTCACTCTTAAGCATGCAATCCAGAACTTAAATAGAATTATCGAACAATTAAAGGCGCAACAGCCCGCTGGAGCAGGCGCTAAAGGAGGTGTTGCTGGCGCTCGTACCGGAGGTAACCCATATTCAATCGAGTTTAGGGCGACAATTTTATGAATTTTAGGTGTGAAGACTACTGGAACAATTGGCAAAGGACCTAGTAATTATGGATTTTATGAGCGTTGTCTAAAATGAATCACTTTATAGAGGAAGAAGAGAAGACTGACGGTAAGAAACGACCAGGAACAGCAGCTGGTTCATCGACCAAGCAATAAGCGAAACATAGGAACATAAGCAGAGCAAAGCAAGATTGGAAAGAAAGAAGCTGGTGTGGAACTATAGCCTTATAATTAACCCCTATTATGTTAACTCTTGAAATTGGATCTGTATTTTAGAACCCAACGATAGCATCTATACCCAAAAGGAAGCATAAATATGCTTATACCAGCTTCAGTTCGTATTGATAGATAGAGAATATATATATACTATGCTCTGTTCTGATCCTTGTTGAGGATTTTTCTAAAAATGATTACCCGAATAACCCAAAATCCACGTATTTCATTAGATTACAGTAGAGTTTGACCATTTCAAAAGAAATCCTTATGATGATACTGATGTGTCGCTTGTTCGTTTTGCAGGCAAAATATTGAAATTGAATTATTACCTTAAGAGCTCGGCAATATATACATTAAGTTTTTCAAATTCACGAAGTTTGAGAAAGCATGAAATGTTTTTACTTTTCACTCGAAATAACTACCGAGATGAAATGAGAAAACATGTAATTATCGGATTTTCAATATAGATTAGAAGCTGATACTTAGCAATTCTTTTTTTCCTTCCTGAGCTGTTTGTCCTTTTTTCTCAGCTCAACGTAGTTTGGCATTGACAGGTATCTCATGTTTCGGCACGCGACATCAGCAAAAATGCTCATTACGAAGATCAAAAATGTCGCCCAATAGAAATTCGGCGTTGAGAACATGAATTCGAAACAATAGTAGAGATCGTAATCGGTGTACGAGCTCAAATACGCGAAGTACGCGATGAAAAATACAATACCGAAGAGCATGCTCAAGATGAACAGGAAGTTGATGCTAAACGCCACTACGGCTTCCTTGATGTTACAAACAATAACAACCATCCAGAAACTCGCCTGCGCCGTAACCCAGAACGTGTTGGTGTGACCATCTGAGGTCACAAAGCTACTGTCCAAGCCATATACGATTAAATAGAAATTCCAAACACCCTGGATGAGAGGGTTAATGAGCCACAGAGAGAATTCCTTGATGTTGTACAAGGTATTGTCTCTTCCGGTTTTGTAGAGACTTTGCTCGTTCAGGAAGCTTGCGTCACAAAATTCTCTGTCCCATATAGCGTAAACTGTGACAGGTAGTGTTGCATATACCAGCTGGTACAAGCTGATCATTACGGCGTCGTACATCGGAGTTCCGCTGAAGGTGCTTAAGAATCCATAGTAGATAACAGGACCGCAAATGATCATATTTCTGTAAATAACGTAGCTTAGAAGAGTAGAGTTTCTTCTGTAAGCTTCTCGCCCGTGGACACACATGAGGTTCTTAAGGAAGCGGAATTCTCCGATCGCAAATTCAGCGACTCTCGCTGCTTGCGACTCGAATCCTTTGATTCCGACTCCAACGTGAGCTGTTACAAGCATCGCAACGTCGTTCACACCGTCTCCGATGCCTAATGTGACAGCGGTCGGTTTAGCTTTTCTGTAATGAACGATAATTTCTCCTTTTTGTTTAGGTGACACTCTGCAGTACACAACAGCTTGCGCCTGAGCAAACTTCCTAAACAGGTCGTTTTGAGGGATGTCTGGGTCGTGAATATATTCCAAGGCCGCTCCTGACATAATAACGGCTAACTTATTCAATTGGTTGCTCTCGAACGTCTTTATGTATCTATTCACATGAGTGATAAGCGCAAGTTTATCCGTCTCATCAAATCGCTCGAATTGGACATCATGACCAACGAGTCCGCAGGACCTTGAAATGTTCATTGCTGTCTCAATGTTGTCACCAGTGATCATCCAGACCTTAATTCCTGCGCTTCTCAGGAACTCAAGTGTTTCCTTTACCTCGTCTTGGAGTTTATCTTCGATAATAGTCGCTCCTATCACCGAGGAGTTAGTTTCAAGCTCGGTCTCCAGCGTAAAGAGAGCAGTTTTTTTCTCCTCGCCTGTGAGCAGTTCCGCTGCCTGGTATTTTTTATTCCATTCATTATACTCTGATTCGGTGAGCTTCTTCATGCAGTAAACAAGCGTCCTGAAACCGAGCTTTGATGACTCGATAACATGAGAGTAAGTTTTTTCAATGAGAGTTGGGTCGTCCTTTTTTATCAAACGCATTATCGATTCTTCAGCTCCTTTGCAGATAAGGCAAATCTCGTTTGTAGCCTTGTTGAGAAGAACTACAGTCATTCTTTTCTTATCGGAATTGAATTCAAACAGTCGTAGGAGTTTGTATTCAACCATCCCCTTCGGTGTTTGAAGGAACCAAGTGTGGATGTCTTCTTTTGAAGTGCCCATAAACTCGTACCCGCCGAATTTAGCGAAATTGACTAGAGCTAGTTCATCAGAAGAGGTGGCATTGTAGTGACCATTCTCGTCCCGGACGATAGTATGGCAGAGAGCAAGGCAATTTAGCGCTTCGATGACGTTTTTATGCTCCGGGGCATTCTCGTTGATAATGAGACTCATGAAATTACGGTCTTCAAAATCAACAAAAGGAACTTTGTTGACTTCTCCGGATGAAGGGTCCGCATTCTGATTCCTTGCTTCATCTTGTTGTTTGTGCTCTTCTGGCTGGTTTTCCCCTTTGTGAACAATAACTAACTTCGAAGTATTTAATTCTTGAACAGAGGGGTTTTGGGGCTTGCCCTCGATGTTGTTGCCTCCATAGAGTACTCCTCCAATGGAAATCATCCTAAAATGCATCTCATTCTTCGTTAGCGTGCCCGTTTTGTCAGAAAATATGATATTAGCCTGCCCTAAATCCTCGATATCCGCAGAGTTTTGAACAGAAGCCTCAACACCGGTTTTTGTTTTCATTCTGGGGTCTTTAATCACCTTGATCGCTTGGAAAATTCTCACAATCTCCAAATGAATAATGATAGAAATTGGCACTTGCGCGATAAGGAGATTCCATGTACCAAAGGTAACAAAAAAGTTATACGTGTAGCTGTTCGATGAGGAGACACGCAAGTATACATGCTTGGACGCGTTCCAATCCATCCAAGTCGCGGCGACGATCGCAGCAACCAGCGAGATCACAATCTGAATCACAAAGAGCAACAATACTCGGCTATTGGTCGACCTTTCGATACCTGAATGTTTCGACTTCGCATGAATAGAATTCAGCATGATCTTCGTTTCGTTTCCTGTGTAAACCACCATACCTTTGATCCATGCAGTATTTTTCAAAACGGTTCCTCGAGGAATGAAATTTTCATATTCAAGAGGAATTTCCTTGCCATCATGGAGTCTGGCCTTTCCCTCAAATTTGTAAATGTATTGGTTCGGATGCATGTAAGTAAAACTGATTGGCTCGGCGCCTTCGAATTCCTTTTCGCAGTTCATTGCTTGTTTTAGCTCGCGTTTCAGAAGTTTGGTCTTGAGATTTGCCTCTCCGTCCAAATTCGCAGTTTCGATGAAGCAGATTCCTGCGACGTTAGATGAATCTATCAGCAGGATATCAGCTGGTATGGATTCGTTTTCCATAACTTGAATAACAGTGGCGACCTGAATGTCTTTATTCTTCTTTTCGTGCCATTTCCCATGTTCGAAAACTCGAACAATGCGATTGTTTTCTCTCTTATCTAGGACCTGACGTTTCCTGTCTTCGTATAAGTCTTTTAGCATTGTGAAGATAACAACCACAACAAGTGCATATGCGAGAACGGGATTTCCATCGGTGATAGAGATGTCGGGGATTGCTGACATGATAGAGATTATGGCGTAGTAAATATTAGATAATTGAGTAGCTTGTTCAAGCAGATTTAGAGGTAAGAAAGTGAGCCAGTTATATTTTGCTGTCTGAATGCCATTTTTGGTGATTTTATGATCAGGGACGTGAAGAGTTACTTCTCGCGGGACCTGCTTGGCATTCAGTCTGCGTTTCTCTCGTAGTTTATAAATAAATTCAACAAGACCCATCTGTAGTTAGTATTTTTGTTATTTTTTATACTCAGTTCTGCTTTAAGCTGATATATAAAATACCTGAGACTTTATCGTTTTTTATCTCTTAATTTAGCTACAATAGACTGATCATCTTTATTTTTTTTAAAGCCAGTCAGTATATGCCTACAACGAATTCCCTTCAAAAACCGAGTGAGAGATGTACTCGTTAGTGGTAGATCACATGGAAAAAGTCGGATCACTCAAGCTCTTTTTTTTAAAAAAATCGATTTTTGGGTGAACTATAAAAACGGACAGTGAATGCTTGTTAAATGTTAATACATTTGTTGTTCAGATCATCTCTTAAGTGGATGACTTTTGAGCAAAGTCGAGCGAGTAATTAGATACAGATTTGAGCTCCTATGGGGTTGATGAGTATTTTTTTAAAAAATGTAAATTAGACTCCAAAAAACGTCAAATAGCTTGCATCTTAGAGATATGATTAGCATTAACAAAAACTATTAGTAATCAGTTAAGCTGCAGGATTCTATAATATTTTCATATTGCGACTTGATTTTAAAGAATCATGGATAAAAGGAAGTTCATTATGGTAGAGGAGCGTATGATTAGAGCAAGCTTGACATCAAGATATCAATCAATATAAAAACTAAAGGCGAATTATTGAGTTCTGGAAAGTTAGAATGATTTGTTACAAATAGAATATAAATGCATGTTCTGAACTCATAAAATTTTTAAAAAAAAGTGCTCTGTAGTCTAATCGCCAAACAAGCTTTCTTCACTTTCAAATAACTTTCACAACAACCATGAGTCCGGTCTTCTCCAATCGAATTGTCTTTTTAATAGGTCTAACATCCTTTGTAATGATTCGGACTAAGAAAAATTGTTATATTGACATAATAATGAAAAATTGCTACTAGATTAATTTGAGGGCAGCATTGAAAATCGCTAGGTTAGTAAAACTCACAGTCCCATGTCCAAATTGCAAAATTCCGTCTTCTGTTGCTTCTTTAATTTTTACTTCCCAAGAACCATCTGTTAGACTTGACTTGAGATATGAATAAGAGATTCCTTGATGTGTATAGCTCGTTTTTAAATGAGGATCCCTCATCGCATCAAGCATTGCTTGATAGAGCTCTTTCTCCTCGATTCTATCCTGTAGCCACATAACAAGTCCTTGAATATACATATGGCAGAAATCTAGCGTTGATTAGGTCTTTCTTTCAATTTGATTATGAGTACCTTGGACACTCTTTACTTCTTGCAACTGAGTCTTATAGGAATGGAGGAAGCTCCAATGAAATCCGACTGAATTTAAGACAGATTTGATATTTTCCTCCTCAAACCTCTTGGCCGTGGCTTTTTTAATTACACCAAGATTGTATTTTTCTATTAAATAGCTCTCAATCGTCTCATGACTCCTTTGTTTGAATTTTTGTACAGTAAGTCTCCTCGAAATCTCCATATCTATTATTTTCAACACACAATGAAATGCGTTAGATGGCTCACATATTCAGAACTACCTGCTCTCAACTTCAGTTTCACGTCTGGTTTGTTCGTAACGAGAACGATATTCACTTTTTTCGAATCAAATAGCTCTGTAAGGTATTTCAGGAACTTTGAAGTCGCTGCTGGCTCTGTGTTGCTGAAAGCATATTCGAAATGGTCCAAGATAATGGCTGGCGTCTGACTCCCGTTTTTGAATTTATCGAAGATTGGGTTGAGCAAACTGATGTTCGAGACTTTGAAATAAGCCGCGAGCCGATCGATATCAGCTCCAACTTGTTTAATATCAAGATACAGTGTCGGTGTGTGGTCAATTTGCAGCATTTTCGCGTATTTTTTCAAAGCGTATGTCTTTCCAATCCCTTTCTCACCTTCCAGTAGTAAAAACACGATAGATCCTCGGTTTTCAAAACTATATTTTCCTAATGCTGCGTTAACAAACTCTTTAGTGTCGTTTAGCAGAGGTAATTCATATTTGGACTTGAATTCGGTATTTTTGAAGTTGTAGAAGTAGCTCTCCAATTCTGGTGTAGGGACTGATACTTCATTCCGCGGCAGACTTTTAGCTTCGTTCACTATGGTAGCAACTGTGAAAAGAGCCAGAATCAGTATGATGGATATTATTTTTTGGTTTAGTGACGAATCTGACTTCCAGATGAAGAAAGCTCCAACTATCAAAATGATCGAGAGGACGACAAGGGCAATGAGAGCGATTGGTATCATGCAAAATTTCGAATTAAGTTAATATAACGAAATTTATATTTTCTTTTTATTTGGAGTTAGTATATCTTTTTTTTGGATCAACACTATCCAAATGTCTCCGTTATGTTAGTAAAAAATAGAGGAATTGCCATTGTAAATCATAATTTACAACTTTTTGTTATATAAATCAGTGCCATTAAGCCCAACTAGATAACATAAAATGAAAATGGCTTGAATCGCAAAATCTGATTAGAAAAAGCTAAGATATCGCCTATTGTTATGAAACAAAGCTCTTATTCTTTCTCTTCACATAAGCAGTATTCCTTACAACTGAAAACCGTCTGAATAGCTTGGACTTTTGTTTTTTTAAGAAATTAGCATTAAATTCAAATGGGGAAATTAGTTACTTTATTAATTTGACAGCAGCATTAAAAATTGCAGTGTTCGCGAAGCTGACATTTCCATGTCCGATTTTCAAGATTCCGTCATTCGTAGCTAATTTAAGCTTCGCTCCGAGATGATCATCTTCCTCTAGGCGCGTTTTGATGCTTGAATAGGGCACTCCTTGATTTATATATCGCTTAGTTTGAGGCTTCCACATCATTTCTGCCATCACTTCGTATATTTTTCTCTCCTCAACCCTTCCCTTCAACATACTGGCTAAGCTATGGATATAGCCCTTGCAAAATTCTAAACAAAAAAATTTATTATAAGATAGAACGTTGCAACTATCCACGCTCATACCTACAACGCTTTGCGCCTCGTCCATTTGGAGTTTATATGAATTAAGGACATTCCAATAAAAGCTGGTAGTGTTTAATAAAACTTGCACGTTTTTATGATTAAATTTCTTTTCAGAAGATTTCACGACAGCAGGATTGAATTTGTCCACCAAGTATTTCTCAATCGTCTCAGGACTTCTTTGCTTGAACTCTAGCACAGTCAGTCTCCGAGAAATATCAAGATCTAATAAATTTCGTACATTCCATAAGCTCGTCATATAATGTTAATATAAAATTACCTGCTTGTAATTTTAGTTTCACGTCTGATTTGCTCGTAATGAGGATAAGGTTGACCTTCTTCGAATCAAAGAGCTCTCTTAAGTATTTACATAAGTTTGAAGACGCTGCTGAGTCTTTATCTCTGAAAGCCTGATCAAAATGATCGAAGACAACGACTGGGATTTGACCTTCTTTATTAAATTTCTCGAATACTTGCCCAAGCTCAGTAATATTGGAGAGCTTAAAAAAGTTAGCCAGGCGAGAGACGTCTGATCCGATGTGTTTAAGATCGATATATAGTGCAGGCTTTTTATCAATCTGTAACATCCGCACATATTCCTTAAACGCAAGAGTCTTTCCGATTTCCTTTTCTCCTTCCAGCAATACAAATGCAACAGACTTTGGTTTTTGAAGGTTGTATTCTCCTAAAGTTGCGCCAACGAACTCTTTGTAGTCATTGAGGAGAGGAAGTTCGTATCTGTTCTGAATTTCGAGGTCCTTAGGATTAAAGAAATAGCTTTCAAGCTCCACGATGTTGATGTCGTCTGCTGAGGATTTTTTGGCTTCGTTGATGATAGTAACGACTGCGAATAATAACAGAATTGCGATAATTGAGATCATTTTGTCGTTTTCTGGGAGATCAGATTTCCAGATCAAGTAGGCGCCCACAATCAGGATTACTGAGAGCACGAATAGAAATACAAGGGCAAAAGCCATGGTGAAAATTCAAATATCTCTCCTCTAAGGAAAAATTAATTTATTTAAGGTGTTGAGTTTTATCTAACGTAAAGTCGAATCTAAATAAAGCAAAGTTTGCTTTTCCTGGCTCTCTGTCTCTACAACCTTTTACAGATAACGTATTAAACCAACATTAGCATGTTGCATTAAATATATCTCTCAATTATTCTTTATTCACTGAAAATCTCGAGTTGCGAGTGACTTAATCTCTTATTATCTAATTTGAACAATCTACTTATTCTATTTTCTTTGAACCTTAACGAACAAGAGAAAGAAATATTAGCCAATTTATGGGGGAAATTATTGAAGAGCATTCAAAATTTGGAATCGAACAGTGGTAATTTCCCGCCAAATATGGACTTTAATAAAAGAGCCTTTGCGAATGATTGACTATAAGACCACACTCATAAACTCAAAGAAACAACCAAATCCGGCATACAGAGAACATTGTAATTGATTTCTTGGACAAAGCTTAGATCTTGCTAATTAGAACATATATTCTCGAGTCATAAGGAATGACTTTGAGCAACGCGGCGTCTCCTTCCAAACGCATCAACAAACCGCCATAAGATGCATAAACAGCCATTCTAGAACCCAGAAGAACGCTTAATTGAATGAATATGAGTGATTTCTTACGTGTCTTTTTTAACTTCTTCGATTTTGTATATTTTTCCAAACATGACATAATCAGCTTGCTCGTACTCATCGATGAGGTTTCCTTTTTCTAGCTCCTCGGCGTCGTAGAGGCCTTATTTCAATCAATTCATATCTGCTGTTTTATAATAAAAGGCTACCTGTAGCTTCACCTCCGTCCTTTTTCAGTGAAGTAGCAAGCGCAACTGAATAGTTCTACATACTGAGTCACAGACTGAAAGGATAAGATGAGTACTTGGCCCTTCTTCATGGTGTAAAGATCGATGTTGATGTCAATTTTTAAATCCAGGTTGAAAGATTCATTTTTCGCTTCGATTCTTGAGACTAAAAGCACAATAAGATATCCTCTAACCGCATTGACAGTACCTCTTGAGAAAAACTTTCCTTTAGCGTCAATTTCTTCGACGGTGAAAGGCTCTTTGAAGATCGGATTTTTGGAGGACATGATTAGTTTCCTATTTTCTGATTTTTTTGGTTTTTCAATTTATTTATTAAAAAAATTGCCGCGCCTAATATGAACATTATTTTGAAAAGCGGACGAACCAAAGCAGTCCCAGAAAAAGCTAATCACCACTCAGATAATATATATATCAACCAGAATGTCATAAAGATTCTAATCAATAGGGCTTTAATAGTACAAAGTCATAAATTCTGCATGCTCCTTCAAATATCTCTAATCATCTAGTTCTTCATGTTCAGCTTCTTCGACAGCGTTTTTAATGTCTTGGTAATCGGCGGCCTCTACCTTCCTCATCATAATGAAAATTACACATAATCCTATTCATTCAACAGTATTTAGTTAATAATTGCTGGGTTGGGTTGGCTCTTTACCTGTAATAAATCCAACAAAAAGCACACCACCGGCAATTTTTACAGCTTCTTCGATTTTTATTCCCTTAGAATTGACTGTAGATTGTAACACCGAACAGTCAGCTCCTAGGAAGCCTTGTCTGCAATAGCAGGTATCGTTATAGCATAGTCCATTACTGCTGCAGTCATTAAGGCAGGTATTGGTGGAAGTGTTTGTTGCATTTGCTTCTTCGGTATATAGATAATCCATTGCAGGGGCTGATTCAAACATAAATTTATTCAACCCGCTCGGCATGATAACGGTTGCGTTGACAACGGCTGTGGCATTGGTCGAGTCCAAGCTCTTGATGCTGGTGGAAAGTTCAGCCGCGATCTTACTCTTTGACAATCCAAGCTTCTCAATCTTCTTATCATTTGAGTAGGAGTTGTAAATGTCGATCATATTCATGATTTCCTTCTCTTTTTCTTGAATCTTTTCCTGGATCGATTTGGGATCATCCAAATTAATATTCTCTCGATCGGTGCTTGATTTGCTCATCTTTGGATTCCGTAAAGCCACGCTGCTCGCCATGCTATCAGCGAACGCCTGAACTTCTGCTTCAGCTGTATTTAAATCATCGATAATTTCTTTGACATCTTGATCGACTGTTGTTGAGCAGTCATCACCGCCCATGAAAGGCTAGATTGAGAACAAGTAACTTTAATCAACCAGTTTTATATATTTATCAATTACTTCACATGTACATTTTCCTGTCTTCCAATCACATTTTCCATTGCCAGAACAGTCATTTGGACACGTCTTAATCGCATCTGCATCGTATTTTGCACATGCGCTTCCCCTAGAGATATATAAATAATTAATCTAAGAAAAATTGAAGAGCGCGGAGTCTTACAAATATCCTGGATTACAGGCGCAGGTGCCATCACTCTGGCAAACGCCGTTCGCTTCGCCAGTACAATTAGAAGGGCAGTCCAATACAGTTGAGCAGTTGTTTCCGGCGAATCCGTTATAGCATATACATTTTCCGTTTGTATCACAAATACCATTATCAGAGCAGTTATTCGGGCACATTGCTTTTACCTCACACTCATTACCTAGTAAATATTTCAGCTTTTCATCAATATCATTGTGCAATACCGTAAAATCCTTTCTCGCAGAAGCAGCGGCTATTTCTGCAGATACCACGAGCACTGCATTCCAGTGGGCATGGGTCTGAGGTGTTAAGGACGTATAGATCGTTGTAACATTCCTCGTATAGTTTGCACCCTCCGAATATATAAAGCAACCCTCCTACCTTCGATATTGAAGCTCCTTCTCTGGCAGCTGGGCCTGAGGTACTGAAAAATTTCGATAAGAGCTGCCTCAAACTACAATATTACCTCGATTCATCTGTAAGAATTGTCCAATAAAGCGTATCAGCGTCTAGTACGTACGTTCCAGGAGAGCAAGTATACGACTTATAGTTGCAACCACCCATGAAGTAAATCTTAGATCCATGTCTAGCGCTCGCTTGCCACTGTCTATCAGTAGGTTTTGCTCCATATGTGTCATATTTAGTCCATGAATTCGTTGTGAGATCCAGAATATTCAAATCAGAGAGGTAACCTCCTTCGGTTTTGCCTCCATACACCCACACTGACTCTTGATTCTAAGCCAACAATATCAATTGAGTTTCAAGAGCTTCAGCGAGAAATGGTATTTACCCAATGCATAGAGAATTTTTGACGCTTCATAGGGGTGGTTCCTCTGTAGTTAGGTTGTTCCCAAACATTGGTGAGAGGATAGTAGATATAGGTATCAGACAAAAAGCCATTATCCTAAGCAAACGTTATCATTGCATTGTTGAACTGAAAAGACAAGTTACGTTAAACCCGCCGAAAACTATTATTCGGGAAGAAGAATCAACGATTGCATTATGATAGCCTCGAGCTGGTGGCTTAAACCCGTAGGTTAATATTTCGCTCCATGATCTCTGCATAATAGAATTAGTGATGAATGCACAACGTGTGCTCTTACGCTTTCGAAGTCGAAGACATACATATCTCCAAGGAATCCTAGGAGATTTTTGCCACCATATATATACATTTTGGTTCCTATCAATGTCGCTGAATGTCCTTCTCTCGCTGCTGGCGCATTTCCTGTAGAATTCAGTGTTGACCATTCATTAGAGCTTGAAAATTGTGAATTTTTCATTAATTTTGATGGTTTTATACTCAATATTGAACATCTGGAGGTCGTTATAGCATTCAATGTCCATTTTACACCCTCCGAATACGATAATGTTGTTTCCAAGGACGACTGTGCTGTGTCCTCTTCGAGCACTTGGAGCTGTGGTATCTGGTGTGATTACTGTCCATGAACTCGTTGAGTACGTAGTGGTCTCTGTAGTTGAGGTTGCGGAAGCTGCAGACAAACTAGATTGTGCTGCATATATGCTTCCGAGCAGCAGCGCCAAGGAGAAAAGCGCAAGAAATGACAAGTTTCTCATGTTAATAATTGGTAGGTTTAATCTTAGAGTATGGGTTAGAACGGAGCCCTATACGTTAATTGAAAAAACGATAATTAACTAACTCTCTAATATAGCTAAGCCCTATTGATAACACATTGCAAAAACAACTAGCTCTATATTTATTCAAATTAGCCGTAATTGAACTTACGGTTTCTTGTATTACAGCGCTTTTTTTTTCCTTATAGGAACAATGAGAAAAATGAAAGACGTCAATTGAAAAGCCAAGGAGTTAGAATTGGATTAGCATTCTATAATTAAGATCCACTAGCGAAACATAGCTTTAAGAATAATTATCATCAGGAGAACGGTATGTTATTCATGAAAGAAGGGAGAAAAAATAATACTTTTCCTCAACATAAATAAATTCTTATCTTTTCTTCCTCGCTTTATTCACGGTGAATACTCAATCTTGATCTTCCCGTCTTTTAACCCTTGAGTAACGCTCTCAAGATCGGTATGAAATTTGTAATATTTCCAAATCTTATGTTCAAAAAGCTTAAATTAATAGTCAGAACATGCTCTCTTTACCCATTTCATAAGCTCACAGTTATCCTTGGGAAAATCTTGCTTTTGTTTCTGAAAAATCTTTGGTAAATAAATCTTGAAATTTTCATAACTTCATGAAGCGAGCAGATAGTGGTGAAAAATTGATTACCTGATCCTCAATCTTATCGAAAACTACTGTATTCTTCAGGACGTCCGCAACAAACTTATCGAGTTTCTAATAAATTGATTATTTCAAATTTTTTTCGTTTGGCAGAATCCATTCACCTGCTCATAATCATTGGCCGCAAATTCTTCCAATCCTTGTGGCAGTTCCTGGTCTTGATAAAACAGAAATCCAACTCTACAATCACGGAACTATCCATTTTTATTTGATTAATCTTTGATCTGATAAAAATTTTAAAGCTACCTCGCCTGGTTGCTTGGATGGAGTTTTCGACCCTGCCTTGCTCCCTGAGGTAGCTTTAGGTTTTCTCTTCCGTATTAATCCATAAACGATATCATCAATAGTGTATTCTTTCCCTGCGATAAGATACGAAAACTTCTCCTTGCTAAGTAAACCCAATAAGGAAGTTCCTGTTAAATTCACTGTTACTTTAACAATTGAGAAAAATAATCTAATGGTGATGATAAAATCGAAGTCTTGGATTTCTTTTGCTGACCAGCACCCATTTTAGATAATAGCAGTTTATGGGTGTTCATGACCTGATAGAGGTTCATAAAAAATGCGATTTTTTCATCCTTTTGCAGCGGCTTGAGATTGACGTCCTGCAGCTCCAAACTTGCTTCTAAGTAGTCATTATACAGCTGATGCTCACTCAACTTCATAATCTCTGCCTCAGCAGCTGTATTCCCGTGCTTATTTAGTTGTTTGAGCAGAATGTTCATCTTGTTGATCAGGTCTGCTGCTATTTGTTTCGCCGGACGAGATATGGAAATCCAAACTTTGAAAGCGTTTGCAGCGCCAAGTGATTTATGCTCTAGTTGGAAATGATAAAACGTAATGGCCGAATCAAAAAATTCTTTATGGCGGGTGTTCGCGCTGGCGAACTCAAGAAACCGATATTCAATAAGACTTTCAATTATTCGTTTTGCGCCTTGTTCTTGAGTTACATAGTTATTTTTAGAAAGCCATTGAGCGAGATCCTCTCCACTCACCACATCAAAAATTTTTGAAAATAAGCCAGTTTTAACAGTGCGGGTGGGGATAGACTTTTTCATCAAGTTTGCCAATGAATACATCCTAATAGCAAAACTTTACATATTCGGCTTCAGAATTATAATTCACTCTTTTTTCGAATATTTTCTTGCCAGATCAGTTTTAGCTTCCTCTTGAGATGGCTCCTGGTTGTATTAATAAGTGCGTTGACGTCTGAGATAGTTTACTTGTTGAGACTTTTTCTGGTTCTCAGGATTTTTGAGTGCAGGATCAAGCTCGAATATTCCCACAACTTCCTCCTTGCAATTATGTTTTTCAGCAAATATATCTATCCTCTCTCGTATATAAGGAATCTTCGCAAGCTCCCAAGCATCTGGTCTGTCTGCAGGGTTTTTGCGGAGCATCATCTGTACCAAGTCAGTAATATCTTGATCACAATTCTGGAGAGGTTCAGGCTCTTCTTCTTTTATGAGCTCGAACAAAACTAATAAATGTGTCTACACTATGTAATCGCGCATTGATTACCTGACTCATACTCAGAGTTAAAAGGGACTTTAAGAGCGGCCAGCTCGTATATCGTCACTCCGAGCGCCCAAATATCAGACTTTTTACCATACGGTAATCTTCTACAAATCTCTGTAAATCAAAGTACATATTGCGTACTTTGGAATTCTCTTACCAGGAGCCATATTATAAGGAGTTCCGCACAAACTACCTGCACAATCAATTGACGTCGCCAGTTTTTTTGAGATTCCAAAGTCCCCTATTTTCACTACCCCCTCTTTTGTTAGCAATATATTCTGAGATTTGATGTCGCGGTGCAATACGTTCTT
>ENA-UOTZ01000017-UOTZ01000017.1-compost-metagenome-genome-assembly--contig:-NODE-17-length-98306-cov-7.445632_pt1 | contig 98306 bp, 60 predicted proteins | sample MGYA00238144_ERZ746983 | MGnify/ENA primary metagenome ERZ746983 (study PRJEB28759, sample SAMN06268863) | compost metagenome | isolation source: single cell | place: USA: California, Emeryville, Joint...
TTTTAAATTCAATTTGAATGAAAAAATGGTTACTCTTCAGAAAAAAAAATCCTCTCAAGTCTTATTTCTCATTTTAAAAGATAACTCAGATCGATCAATGCTCTTATTTCAGAAAAAGTACCACTGATGATATGTAAGCGTTCTTATTGTTGCTGCTGAGCTCATCTCATTCTAAGAGAATTAAACTAGAGAATGAACAAATTTCAATTTGTCGTTTTTTTGATTTTGAGTTGTTTGTTAGCGTTTTTTATTTTCACTTCTATTGTGCTACTCAAAATGTATATTTTTTTGTAACTCCTCGATGACAAAAAGCTCGTGGATTGGATTCTTTTTGCCATATTTAGATTTGGGACACATTCAATGAATTGGCATAAGAAAACCTATACGCATTCAACTTTACAGAAAACTTGTAATCAGTGAGAGGGTAGTTTCAAATTCTTGAAGCTCTCTCTCGTGTCAATTAAAATTTTACATTCAAATGCCGGTAATTGAATAACCACGCTGCACTAAGAGAAAAACCGTTTTAATAATCTTCTATTCTTTCTTTAGCTACTTTAGTTACTATATTCATCATGTTTTATAATATCAGTATATCAATGATTTATAAGTGCACTAAGAAGCAACTTACTTCTTCTCAATGATAATTATGAACTTTTAAGATTTTCAGCAAATCGAGAAATTTTACCCTCAAAGCCACAGTTTTTCGTTTGTGGCTTCATCCCGAGAATTTTTATATTGTCCCGAAAGTCTCCCATAAAGTCCCACTTTAATGAGAGAATGAAATAAAGTTACTCTTGAGTCCTTTTGAAGATCTCAATGAATTCGATTCAATTAAGGTTTTCATGAGCCAATTTTTAGCGGTCTCTGAGTATTTAACCAATTCAATTTTAATTAATATATTTAAGGTTTTCATTGACAAACTCCAACAACAACAACGACAACTGCTAGACCTCAGAAATGAGACTTCTTCTTGCTTTGCTATTCACCATCTGCCTATGCTGTATGGTTTCTTGTGAAAATATTGAAACTACTGGCTCAACTATGGTTTTCAATTCCCAAAAAGTTGTCAAGTCTTTTCAAATTCGAGATTCAACAGATGTTTATGGATCAACCTATGTGAAAAATTCCATGGAAGTGAAAAACTCAGACATAATTTCGGATTCGCAAAAAATTTTCAATTCGAAGAACGTTGAACTTTCAACAAACGTACGTTCGTCTAAAAGAGTGTTTGATTCAAGTAAGCTTTATACTCACGATCAACTGGTTATAACAAAAACATTATTAGGTGACATAATTGACTCCTTTGATATTAAAGGATCTATTGCTGTCAAAAGCTCATGTAAAACTGATGAGTATTCATTTGCTTATGATTAAATTTAGCTTCTGTTGAAAATTCAAGAAAAGTAACTAACAGCGATCATGTATACGACTCTGAAGATGTTCAAAACTCATCGTACGTTTACAAATGCATCAGGGTGAAAAATTGCAAGAATGTCAAAAACCTTGTCGATGTTGACTGCCTTAAAAATAATACTAGTTCTGATTTGAATTCTTTTATATCAATTTGACTAAATATGAAGTTCATGGTATCTCTTACTTTATTTTTCACTGTGTAATCAACGATCATCATCGTCATTATCAATAATCTTGGATTCGAAGTGTCAAACAAAACGCTCTAAGAAGTACTTGTATGTAGGGTTACAAAAGCTGACTTAAAAATTATTCAATAAATTGTGCAGAAAAATAGATGTTAACTAGATTAGAGGAATGAGAAAAGGGAATACTGAAGCTATGAATCAATTTAGTCACTTGGCTACATTTCCATGCCTCTTCAATAATGGAACCTAACCTATCCCTCTACTTTCGAGATTGCTTGTTAATAGTTATTTCTACGTGGCTTGATAGTTATTGATTGAGGAGAGTAACTGAAAACGAATTATAATGTTTACTAAGCGATTCTAGGTTTTTCAAGTGAATTCAAATAAACCAAGAAGAAAATTTGATGCATTTTGATATTTGTAACTTCATTCAAGAGAAACAATGCTATGTATTTTGTAAAAACATGAGTGTGCTTGAAGAAAGGTCTAAGTAATAGCTTTTACTTATCTTTTTATGCAAATGTAATACTAAAAATTTATCGCAGTCACCAAAATTTCTCTCAAGTTTTTGTTTGTGAGTTGTGAATGAATTAACTGGATTTTTTCTATGAATTTCATTAGTTAACGGAACGTAATCTGGTATGATCAGATAAATCTATAAATCAGACACACATTACATAACTAAAACAAATTCAACCAATGTGACTAGCAAGAATCCTTTATCCAAGCCTTATTTGAGAAACACTAGCCCAACATTAACAAAAATAAAATGATATATTCTATCTTAATGTCATCAGCTCTTGTGGTGACAACATATTTAACATTGAAAATGACTCAAAATGCTTCTCACTTCTATTGTAAGGGTCGAATTTTTTAGTTTATTTTTCGAAGAATTATTTTTTGCAAATCAATAATTGAGATAAGAAAGTAGAAAAGTTTAAGCAGTTAGATCTCACGAATTACTCGGTCATGGGACTGCTCCAAATTGTTTATTTCTTTTATTCATGTTTATAGAATATTCCCTTGTTTGTGGAGCCGAACAGTATGCAAATATTAAGCTGTATTGAGACGGATTGACAGATTCTGCGTACTCATGATGCTTGGTTATTTGACGCATTTCTATTCTTGACAGAGATGATTGATTTAACTTGCTTCAGGTAGTATTTCGCAATAAAACACAAAATTTGGATTTGATTTATTCATGGTAGCAGCTTTTTCATAGTGCTTGATTCATAAGTTCACTCCCAAAACTCCCTTTGATCTCCTTTACGTACTGTTGATGGCATCTTGTTGAAATGATGCAAAATTCAAAGATTGTGGAGATAATCTTATGAAAAGAAGAACAGAAGTTCGCAATTTGAAATTCTAGAAAAAGTACTTCAAACTAGCCGAATCATATTCACATCCACAGAAAAGGGCAACTTCCTCTGATTTGAGAGTCACAAAATCATAATGTAAAAGGGAAGATTGACATTCATCAGAGATATGACTTGCCAACTTGTTGCTTAATGCCGCAGTTTTATCACCTTAATGACGCTGCCGAGAATATTGGCCTTTCTTCAAGTTCTAGCCTCGTGTTGGAATTGATTGATACTGAATATCACATCTTCATATTTTCAGAAGTTAAGATGTTATTTACTACTGCTAAGTGTATAATTTATCGTTATCAGGGCTACATTTTGTTAATCAAAGGTTTCCTCTTTGTATCAATAATTTTCTCTTATGATTATCATGGAGAAAGATTGACCTCCAAAAAACGAAAAAATCTAAAAGCAAATGCTCTGGTGCCAGAGTTTGATAAATTTTGTGGCTTTAACCAAGGACGGCCTAATCATGGTTTGTTTTCTCTGAAAGACACAGTATAATATGAAATTATTATCGCTGTCTGTTAACAATAGGGATGAAATATTGAAGAGAGGAAAGCATCGGAAATACAAACAAGCATTCGAAGAACTCGACGAAAATCTAAAACTTGCATTGATCTTTAAATTTCGCAAACTCAATAGTTAATCTTATCTTGCCTGCAGCAATCATAAAACAATTGAATTGTTGTCTATTGCTGTGAACCAAGGCCAAAATATCCACTGCTTTCCCATTAATATTATTTTTCAATTATCAATCTCTCTTCTCTTTCCGCCAGATAAAAATAATGAATCTTAAGACGATTAGACCGAAGCTCTGTATATAATTTTTGGTTAGGATCTTGAATTTCATTTGAAGGCAGTAATATTTCTCCCCCATAGTGATAGTAGAATGACGAGTTATTAAATATCATCCCATAGGTGCGAGGTCTCGCCTTCACTATTCAAAAAGTGATGTGTATGAAAGCACAGATTGAGTCTGTAGCTCATCCTTGTCTTATCTTAAGGAAATATTATAGGATATCTTGCATTCTATCAAGACGATGAGACTGAGATGGTGTCGTGGGAAGAAATACGGAAATAATGTCTGGAAAGTATAAAATATTTCTCATTTCTCATTCAGGTAATAATTGGTGTTTTGGGAAGATCTTTTAGCTTGCATCTCTTAGTATTTTGTAGTCTTCTTATTTTTACAAACACCTCTCATTGGGTGTGTGATAAATGCTAGCGATATATTTGAATCGAGTGAGAAGCAATCACCTGCTCTATCATCTAGGAAAATCACATTCAGCACTAAATATTAGTGTTGTACAATTCGTTAATTTTGTGCTATGTTGTTTAACAGATCTAGCTTACTTTTATTATTTCATAAAAAAGAGGAGAATAATATATGAACTGCCATGAAATAATAAGATATAATTCTTTGAAGCCACATCAATGAGCAAAAAACAAAGAAATATTACCTATTGTAATTTGGTGATGGAACAAAGAGGCGCATTAGATTTAGAAGTGATTCTCTGTGATATGTTGATGGAATTGCATGTGTTGCCTTCGTGTACGAAAGCCTTCATCATTGGTCATTTATCACACAACGAAGAAAAGATGCCAGCAGGATTATTTAGTTCTATAAGAGTTTCAGCTGATTAAAATCGTTAGATTTGAAAAATAACCAAAGAAGCTGTGAATAAAATTTATTTAATTATTGAATTCTTTCTAAAATTTTCTAACATGACAATTTATGGCAGAACAAATTTTGAAAGCGAATATGGAGAAATAAAACCGCCAACAGACATTGAAAATGTTAGTGTATATAATTAAGCGGCTTTTTTTGAACTCAGTCAAACTGTTGGTAGAAGATGAAAATTAGAACAGTAGGACATTTTATCTGAAGGGGTAGCCCACTACGAAGTATTTTGGCATGATATTCGCATTCCGGTAGCATTCTGGGTCGACTTGAAGAGATATTCTAATCACCATTGTTGCTTTATCAACTTTTTAATAAATATCCGAATGAATGACATTTTTTGCATTTTTTCTTTGCAAGTTGATTTGAGCTTGCGATCTTGGATTACAAAATAGCTCACCGGCATAACTTCTGTCTTTCATTCTCACTTTCGCACTCAAACTTTTATCCAAACAATAGTCCAAGAAATTTCAGTGTTATCAGTAATCTTTACAGCGTAATTGTTAGGAAGAATCTTCTGCTATTTTGTGGCTCTCCCAATAATACTTCGATGACATCTCAGGATCAAATGCAATCGAAGCTGCGAAACCACTCTGTTTACGCATATAGATTTCAGTCCTCCATTTTGGACTGCGTGATTCAAGTGATTGTTCGGACAGACAAATTGATTGGAATACTGTTGAGGCTAAGCCGAGAGATAACTTTTGAGCTGATCGCCACAGTTCCTTGGATCTAATGTGTCTTTTGGTATTCATCATACCATCGAATTGTTGATTTCGTGGGGGTTGTTTTCAGAGTGATCAGAGAATCATAATGGATTATGTGTAAAATACATAAACGTTCTGGAGACAATTTTCACTTGAGTAGCGCTACTAGTTGCACTGTGTGGTCCTTGAATTCTCAACAACTTCTTCTCAGTTACTGATATTAAGTTTATATTTTGCCGTTGAAGTTATTCAAATACCTTTACTTTAATGTAAGTCTGATGAATGTGAAATTTAACAACGCGAAGAAGAATCGACTATTTATTTCACAATATTTATTCCAAGAGAAGATCCTAAGCTAATAGAGTTGACCTGGAAATCACCAGGTATAAACAGCTTAATAATTGATTCTACTTCCATATAAGGGCCATATCCAAGTCATCTTAAAAAATTTTGCTTCACTTTTTCTTTATAAATGTGAAGAACTTGCTGAAAGTCTGCTCTCCTAATCAGCAAGAGTCTATCCATATTCCAATTTGTACATCAATACTGAAAGTAAGAAAGAGCTATAACATGAACGCTTGCATATTGTAATCCATATCCCTGAAATACAGAATTGAAGCAAGGCAACCCAATCAGAAAAATATCGATTAATATGTTGTCAAACAAAATTAACAAATTTGCAGTTTTTGTTAGCACATTAAGGACCATGTACTAAATACTGTATCTATCGTTATTTTCATCGTTCGATATTATTATCTTAACTCTAATTAAGTTCTTTTCGGGTAATGAAAAGGGATTTTGTTCTGAGAGTACATAAAATTATATGAATTGCTTTCGTCTTTCGATTTATCAATTGCACAGCTTAATGAGCTATCTCATTTAAAGAGGACAAGTCAGATTTGTTTTTTGTGTCTCATAATATGTTAATAAAGCCCATTTAACTGCTTTGAAAATAGAAGATTCGAGTTTTTCAGATGTTAAGGAAAAGCAAGATCGCTAAAGTTTGCACATTTCAATAACTTTAATTTAAAAAGAAACTGGCAATGACTTGAGTGAATCACGATTCCTCACAAAGAAGCAACCAAACACAACAACAATTTTCAAACAATGTATCTTTAGAACCATTCCACTCATGCAGAAATAATAAATATCTTCTCAAGAAAGTTTTGATTCTTTTTGTTTCAACTTTTCATTTATATGGTTTCTGAGCCTGAATATTTGTTAATTTGAAAGGAAAAAACAAGAGTCATCCAAAACCAAGGAAAATAATATACTTAGAAATTTCTAACTCACTTAGTGAGAAGCATTACTTTCATTTACCGAAACTTTTTTATTTACCTCTCAAATAATAAATTTCCAATGAATTATTTCACTCTTAATCAGAAAAATAACTGAAAGGTTTGATTATAAAATTTATTCACACCAATAGTAACGAACTTTACTTTACAATAACCGAGTATTATATTCTTAAGCTTTTCGCACTCATGATAAGTTCCTATAATTACCTTATAAATCACTGGATAGTCGAGTTGCTTTGGAATTCTTCAACTTCTAATGAAACAGCTGCTCTGGTTGCAATAATGTTGGATGCTTTGTTCTTCGGAAATGAGTGATAAAGATAATTGTTGAATCTCATATTGGATGGTAGGAACCATGATGATGACTGGGATTCTCATTTGATATAAATCTCCATTTCTCCCACCAAAATTATTTCTCAGAGTGAACAGCTTTAATTGTTGATACTTTTTCATAAAACTTGTAGGAACTTTTGAAGAACTTAATACAAATTTTTTCCTTTTCTCTTCTATTAGTCACTGAACCTATCAAATGTATATCATACCTTTTTCATTAAATTGATCCACAGTCAATATCTCTTGGTTGGTGAACATTTTGAAAGTAAGATTTTAATACATTAGTGTTACAAGCTTTAGGAATTAATTTATTGGCAAACAAGGTTTCAAATGAAGTTTAGGAATTAGAGACTGTAATTGAAAACCAAAAAGGTAATCGATCATTATTTTCAGTACTAAGATATTTACTTACCAGGTAATAAGAGGATCAACTTTATTTGATAATACCTCATCATCATTTCTGTAAAGCAAGTATCTTTGCCTTACAATAAATTTGGGGTAGACAAAAAAACTCGTTTCCGTTTGAGGTCAGGCGCACTCGACATAGAAATAATTTGTGTGTGGGAAAAATAGAGAGAATTAATCCTTAGTTGCAGGATGTACATACAATGTAACTAATATTATGGATCAAAGGCAGGAAATAATCAGTTGACTATTGATATATATTTAGAGTTCTTGTTTAAAGAGCAATCTAGTACGATATTTTCGTAATCGTAGAAAAATAGCATTTATATTGTATTTGTGCATTAGGCGTAAGCAGATCATCATTTTGAATTGAAAGCGACAAATAAACTGGAAGTCTTATTTCACTTTTGCTTTGCACTTTCAATCTCTATCTTCAAAGTTATCATTCCCTCGAACAACTCATCCAGTTTCTGAAAAATTTGCTTTGATCTTCAGTTTCACAAGGATGTCTGTTCAATTCTCTCTGTTTTGGTATCCACTGATATCCACACTATTAGAAGGAATTACCGAGAAGATTTCTTCAAACTGCCAAATTTCTCTTAAGATGCACACTTGAGACTCGCATTCTTCCCTGAGTAAGGCTGCTATAAAATCCAAGTCGCTTTCTCACTTGACTCTGAAGGGATTCAAATAAGAAATGAATGCTTGAAGGAGATTGTATCTGTATTGAATCTTCTGTATCATCTGAAAGGACTCCCCTATGCTCAGAGAAAAGCAAACCATTCGACACCAATTCTCTGGTCAGATTATTATTCCATTTTTATCTCTAGTGCTTCTCCTCAAGTCAAATGACCTTTTTCAGCGCTTCCATGCACTTTTCCCTCTTCTTTGCTAATAAGATTAAATCATCGAGCTGCACGCAGCATAATACTAGTATCAAGTGTCTAAATTGCTGTTAATAATACGCTATTCAGTATAAAGGAATTAGCGGTCGCCTTTCAAGTCTAATTAGAGGATTTAATTTATAACAATCTCCACTGATCATATGAGTGCTCAGTTAACAAAAGATAATTCCTGATATCAACTACAGCTTTGAAGTGCTCTTCTCTTGTTGTTCTTATTAATAAGCATAGGGGTTATCTGAAGTGTTCCGCAAGATAGAAAATGGAAAGAAAGGAATGCGATGTAATACACCAATCCCAGTACAATCAAAGTTGATGAAAAGTAATTATTCCTTGACCAAGCGGATGTAAGCACTATTCTTGATACACTTAACAATCTTTTCTCTTTAGAACAAGAAATATAGAAGGACCAGTTTTTCGATAACATAGTAATGGTCAATCATGAAAATGCTTTTTTGAGTTCAAACCATTTAATAAAGAATTTTTTGTGTTCACTTGATTGATGGAACGAGAGAAAGATTCCCTTATTAATGTAACTAAAGCGTTCATAATTTCTCTCAGAAAAGATTTTATTCTGATTCGAAGTCGTCGCAATTGGTCATTATGCTTAGTGCAATTTATTATCAAGTTGGTGAACAAAACCTATTTGAATTGTTGAGATATTCATGAAAAGAAAAGATAGCCAGAATGCTTTTCTGAGTGAAAATTTGTTGCATCCTTGAGATTGTATTTCAGAGTTAAATGATTCAGTGGTTCGGTCTTTAAATTTCTGTACTAGACTGATATGACTTAGCGGATATTCATATTTTAATTTACACTAATAATAAGCGTAATTTGGCATCTTCCAAGAACAATTGAATTGAAAATTGTGACGGAATAATATGAGAGTAGAATTCCTTACTTATGAAATTTCTCAACTCCAATAAAATAATGGATGCTTTCTTATTATTGATAGTGTATTCAAATCAATTAAGTGAGAAGCTTGTGATGATGAGACATGCATTGTACTGTTTCATGATTTTGCAGACCTATTTGATTTAGCTTCTCAGAAGACGATGTGGATTCAAGATAATTTATTGCATCTTTCCAAAAGAAGGTCATGCACATAGTAACGAAAAGTGATAAAATAAAAAATGAAGACTCAAAAATATTTCTCTAGCTTGATGGAACGATTGTCACTCGAACACTTTCACTAAAAGCTTCCTATATAAAGCAGTGTATTTTTTGAAGACTTAATCTCAATTGTTAGGAATCGCTTCTTAATCGATTGGTCCATCTCTGCTAAGTTTTACGATGATAATTAATTCACAAGCTCCATTTGTCTTTGACTTTGGAGGAATCAAAGAGCGAGAAAGGCACCTTTAATTTTACTTTTACGATATTGAGTCACACAAATCTATAAACTCCTATTAGCTGTAAAGATGCCTTCTCAGGGATCACTTGCAATCCTTCTCTGGTAAAATATAATTTTATTCCAATTCTGGAATCAACTATTGAACAATATGAAAAGATCCTTTTGGTCTGAATACTCTCTGGTCTATCATTGTAAGAAATATATCCTAAAATATTTTCGTGATATTTTTTCAGCTTGCTAAATTTTGTTATAATCTGTAGTAACAGTTAATTAACAGAAAGCAGCTTTGAAACAAGTGAAATTTCTGAATCACTTTCAAAAAGTACCAAGTTATCAATCGGTTTGCCAATCATAAGGTGAAGAATTTGATGGATTGGATCTCTGTCAAGTTTTCATCTTTTATCGAGCTAGGAAATGATATTATTCTAAATTTGTTGGGCCTATGAGATAAAGAAGAACTTCAATTATCTTTTGATTGTAGTAGTAACAATAAAAGGTACACTACATGCAAGTAGAACAAAAGCTGTTATCTATTGGATCAATTGAAATAATTCATAGCCAAACTTCACGCATCTGCTTCGTGAAGTTGAAGAATTTGAGTCAACCAACAGTAGGAAGAAGAGATTTGAGGTGTGACTGCAAATGAAGGGGAGAACCTAATTGTCAAGGAACAACAAAGATAAGTACGAATCTATCACCTTCGAAGTGAGATATGCGCGTTATTGTATAGGGTTCAAACCTATTCAGACTCTACCTGAATAATTACAAACAACTAACAAAGGAGGATGAGAATCCTAATCGACCATACAAATAAGAAGGTGTCTTAACACGCTGGCACTTTCGTATTTTGCTATTGAATGGAAAAAGTATATTTGCTTCGTAATACAGAGGAAAAATGAGTGTAAATGTAAGTATTTTGAAATGCCAGCCATGTATCATAAAGTAAGCTAGCTGATGAAATCTTCTATTCAAGCTTTCAAGAAAATAGTAACACATCATCAGGCGAAAATTTCCAATGAAAATCATGGCTGAACAGCATGAGCTTGCTAGAACTAAAGAGGATACCTCTGTAAACAATGAAGCAAAAGCAAAAATAAACAAGGCATGTTTTATCAAGATGAATAGGCAACAGTGGGATTTGAATGATAGCGAAGTATTAGACAACAAACTCATTTATTTCTAAGTGTTTGATATATATATTTTAATGAACTCCTTCATTTTCAAGTGCAAGATAAACATGGACTGTTATTGCTGAAACGAAAATTGATTTCTTTTGATGTCTAGAATGCTCGCAAGCGACAATAAAGTGGTTTTTCTTTATGCTTTCTTAATTCCTTAGTTAAGATTGAAAGAACAAATTCAGATTCATCGAGGTAGGCTTAATAACTCTAAGATATGTGCATTACACAGAAGGAGCTTTTCTGAAATTCAATTAAGTTAAGCGTAAATATCACATTTAATATTGAAAAATATATCTTCAGTTTGATATTTCCAATTCTTAATGGAGTTAGAATGGGACATTGAAACAAAATACGTCTACTTAAATCTGATTGTCAACGGTCACAACTATCCTTTTTACAATGTTCGTGAATCATTGTAACTGAGAAAATTAAATGCAACTCGCTGTTCTCTACGGAAGACTCGCAAGAGCAAACAAGAAATCCATCATTTCCCGGATCTTCTCATCTTATATTCATATCTTTTTACATATCAAGCAATTGCACATATCGGACTACCTGGCATTTGGGAACCAACTTATAGCGATTTTCATCCCTAATTACGAACCCACAAGAATGACTGCACAGACTTGATTGAAGAATGAATATATTTTTCATTGCTTTTCTTGCTGTTCTTGAAGAAGAATTCAGTTCGTATATAATGTTGAATTTGTTGTTGAAACTCTGACTGAACATTTCAGAAGTTTAAAGGATTTTTGAAAAGCAGAACAATGTAAATTATTAAGTTGCTCTGTTTGAATCACAGTTGGTTTCTGGAAAAAGTTTAAATGATCCATCCGAAGAAGAGCCCAATATCAGACTCTAGTATGGCTTTATTGTGATTTTATTTTGAACCGGATCTCAATCTTCGTTTACGTAGAATCCATTCTCTTATATTTTTTTGTTCCTCTGTTTCAGATATTTTACTTTACCTTCATCGAAATAAAGTTGGTACTAACGTTAAATCATTTACTAGTAGAGAGTGATAATTGCGCCAAAAAGATGTAAAGGGTGACAGTTGGCACAGAATTAATAGATGGCATGGTATGTGTTTTGCTTTTACAGTAAGGAAAGGCAAGCAAAAGTGAATAATGAAACTAAAATAACATTTTGTTCTCCTCAATAAGAAATTAAGACAGCCATTCATCGAATTCAACATCTCTTTTAATGTACGTTGCGTGTGAAGGAACTCGTTACACTTCGGGAGGGAAACTATTCTTCATTTTTTTTGCTACTTTTGTTGGAATCCGATGAAGCGTATTGGAGAGGGTTAACGTTTGCAATTCACCAAAAGAAATGGTCAAGCCTATGCCAAGCATAAGTTCGAATGAAAATATCTTTGACTTATGGTTAGTAATCGCAAAGGGGCCGATTGAGGAGTGCGAATAATCCAGTATTCTTATCGCGAACAGTATAGAAAAAGAGAGGGGACTTTCAAACTCGATTATTTCCAAACGAAAAATGAACCAGAGCCTCTCGACTTTCATATGGCCATATGGCCATAACCCACATGACTCGGAGGATAAAATGTGGATTCTAAACTTGAGGGTTCAAATAGTAAAATAAGCGGCCATTCATTAGATAAAATTATTATTTCTTACAGGCAAAGCATGTTACTCTAGTTTTTGGACATATTGCATCCCATAGATGAAAAACATGGCCAACATTGGTTAGAGGACAACATTGAAGGATGCAATCTATAATGATTGTCAGAATTCGTGCAGAATCAATGATCTAACAATGAAAGCAATTAACTTTTTTCGTCAAGGAATTATTGGCAAGGGTAATGATCATACTGGTTTTATTAATCCTCTTGTTATTCAGGTGATGTAGAAGAATTGAGATTCAGCCCTCATCCTTTATTTTTTCTCACCTCTCCAACAAATTATCCAAGTAGCGAGACATGTAACGGCAATTGAAAGGCATTGTCAAAGAAATTCAAAAGAAGAACTTCCAATCAAATGAGGCGTGCATGTTCATCATATGATTTCAGTTAGACGCAGCACTTTGAATTTTGTGTTAAATTTAACCAGATTGTTGATTCGAAGATATTCACGAGCTAAGCAATTCAACAACATTCAATACACCGAAACACAGTAGAAAACAAAGAATTAAAGTCCATGAAGAAGATTTAATGCAAAAAAATTTTCATCTACCAGGAGGCAGTATAACGACGTGAAAATTGGGTTTCAGCTGCTCAACACAATAGCTATGAAGCCATCTCAGTATTCAGGAGGCGATTTCTTCTGACATTTCATTGTTACAATGATGAAACAGTGATTAGGACAATGCTACTTGATAAGCTCAAACCTGGATTCAGTCACTAATATTCTTCATATCTCAAAAACATTTAAGGCTCGAATGGCAATGAGTAGCTCATCTTCTGTTTCAAATTTCTAAAAACATGAAAATAATGAAAACTAGAATCGATGAATCAAGGAAGAAGAATTGAAACGAGTAATCTCAGCAATGGTGAGAACTGTAGAGCAATCATTAATTAGCACGGCACCTATCAACTTGGAGTTTGAGATATATGCAAAACTAAGAAAGCATTAATTTTTCGAGAACTGAAAAATATAGGAAAAATATAGAGATAAAATTTTAAAGAGGTAATAATTTTATCAATTTGATTCAGTATGAGAGCAATAAATCTTTAAAAAATGTTATAGCAGATTCAAATAAAATAAAATTGTGTCCCCTTTGAATTATTTCTAGACATATGCCAAAAGATGAGCAATCCTAAAAATTGTGATTTTCCAATAAAAATTCCATCGAAGATTTCGAAAAATTTTCTGAAAAAATTGCGGATCACAGGCAAACTGATTGTTGCCCCAGACAACTCTTCCGAAAGAGGGTTTGCACCTCTTCAAACTGATGAGAAATCACCTTCACCCTGAAATCTGAGGAGAATTAGGGACTTTCATTCACTTATTTGAAATTCGCAAAATTTTCAATTCTCTTTAAAAACAAAAAGAAAATTCGGATTTTACAGTATCTGAATTATTGAATAACAAACAAATTGGTTTGAGTAAACAGAGTGTTGAATTGCCTGCTAGTGAAATTATGAAGATAAAATTTCCGAAAAAAAAATATTTCAAAAGTTTATCCCTATATATATATTGTACCAACAATTGTTACGTATTTTACACTTTCAAGAGCACAATTAAATATAGCAAAGATTAACTTTTTTTTTTTAGGAAAAACCTTGATAGCTTTCGAGGGACAACTCAAGAGACCCATGTTAAAGGGTAGTAATATAGTTCAGATATGTTTAAATTCGTTTAGCTTTCATCTCTCGGCTTTCAACTGAGCGAGTTAGCAAATTCATGGCAACTAACAATTCCTCAAAAGTGGCATTCTTAGAGCTTTAACGTCAATAGCCTTTAATCTTATTCACATAATAATTGTAATCTATGTGCATTTCCTTTTCTTGCAACACAGCAAAGGAACTTCTCAAATACCTACTCCTCATTGAGCGATCAATGATCTTCTAAATTTTTGTGAGTGTACACAGCAAAGAAGAGCATTAATTTTCTTTTCATTGCAATAACACTAAATACAAGTAAAACAAAAGCTGTTATGTATAGGATCAATTGAAATAATTTGTCTTAAATTCTTCACGCATCTGCTTCATGAGATTGGGAATTTGAATAAGCCAGTAGCTAAAGGAGGCAATCTGAAGCCCGGACATAAATCGACACTGCAGATCAAGGGGAGAACCGAATTATAAAGGAATCAAATAGCTAAGTACAATATGTAGCAATTGGAGTGATTTATGAGCGCCATTGAGCAATACTGCAAAGGTTCCAGATCTTTCCAGGCTCTATATGAATAATAATTAAAGAGCCACTCGTAGTAGGGATGACAATCATGCTCAACCTGCCAGCTTGTTGTACAGAATTGCTAGATAAAGGAGTGTGGTTCACGTAGTAGTGCAAAGGGGAATTGAATGAATCTGAGCTATACTGGAAAATGCGGAGAACTTATAAGGATTTTTTTCAAATACTCACAAGAAGACAAGGGGACATCAGCTGGAATGTTCAAAAGATAACGAGCGATTCACCTAAACTGAACCACAACTGACTAGAACTATTACTCTGAAGACTTGGGTGCAATAATAGCAAAAAACGAGAGAACGATGTATTAACGATGAATGGGTAAATATTCAATTAAATGATAAGGCTCAATATCAACAACCAATCCTTTTACTCCTTGAAACTCAATGCATTGCTAACTTTTCCTATATTTTTCGACTATGAAATATAAAGTCTATAGAGCTGTTGAGTATCATTGAGAAAGAGAATTGTGAGTATTGAAAATATTAAATGTTGCCAAACTGTTTTATCTCTTTAAAATTAGAAACTGTTGCAGAGAAAGTTGATCTATTTACTCTTAAACTTTTTTCCAAAATCATAATTCTGGTATTATCAACTTCAATCCATTGTTTCATTGAACAAAGAAATATTTCTCAGACATTGAATCCGATAGAAAATGTCACATCAATTAGTTCTGCTGAATTGTAAATGCGATGTTAAAATCAACAGCGTCACCAGTCAATAGCGTCATGGGTTTCTCACTTTCCTAAAAGGAGTAAAGTTCGTGATGAATTATCTTCTTCATTTTCAAGCAAAGATATCAACACAAGTTCTTACTGTTGGTGCTAACAATATTTTAATTGGTGACTAATAGTGATCAAATGTTCAAAAAGAGAGTAGATTTTATCTTATTGAAAGAAAAGAGCAGCGAACTAATGATTAATAAGTGATTTGAAGGCGGTCTGCAATGATGGATAAGTTTATTGATTATGGAACAAAAACGAAATGCCAGAGTGCGAGAGAAGAGCAAATCATTTACAATGTTAATTAATAAGTAAAAAACACAATAAAGTGAGTTCCCTCTTTGATTGAATGAACCTTGATATTTTGTTATTCTAAGGAGTAATTACTTCATTTGACTGAGCTCTGCATCACATTCGTCGTGCTCTCTTTAATTAAGGATAATTTACTTTCTGCAAAAACTTTCATTTTATTGCGATCACGGATTAATCAATAATATTGTTTTCACTTAACGCCATTGATGAAGAAGTTTACATCAACTCAAGAAGTATTTCAATTGAATTCGGAATAGTTAGGTTCATAGAATTCTCAAACCATTATTTCACGAGATGAGGGTCTAATCCTTCATACTTTGTGTTGTCAAGTGGTTGCATCAGGGCAATGATAATTCTGCTATGGAAGTAATGAAGAAATTATTTTTGTTCAATGCGAATAAAGCCGTTCATTAATTACAAAATTCCTATCCAGAACTCAACTGAAGCATTTATGAATATGATGAAGATAAAATCAAACTAAGCCAATCATGTATATTTAAGTATAATTAATTCTTGGCTGCCCAATGATTCACATCGTTTTTGTACACAACAAAAATTATTAATAGTATTCTCCATTTCAACTTAGAGAGTTCTATCAGATAAGTTTAGGCTAAAATTGATAGATCAGCGCCGGATAAATGCCAAAGAAGAACAAAGATTTCATTTTCAGACTTAACTCCTCACCTCACATATGTTGGTTTTGACGCATCTATCTATATTCTGTATCAAAGAGGATAAACTTAGCTATTTCTTTATCTTCACTAATTGAAAAGTTAGATTAAGCTGAAACAGAGTCTTTGCAGAAAAAACCTGTTTCAAACAGCACTTTTGAAGCCGAATATTGCTCTGTTTTCGTGAAGTTTGGATGTAAAATCATCTGCACAACCATCGACATTATTAAGATAACGATCAGTGAAAGAATTGCTGTTACATTGTTACATTTCACCACAGGAAGAAAGGTCCTATTGTATTGACCAAAGCAATAATCATACAACCAGCCGACCATGAAAAATCAACTAACAATTCCTCTGAAAAATTTTCCTCTCATTTTAATGGAAATGTCTTCCAATTACGGTCAAAAAGTCATCTTGAAAATCGTTACTTCTCCTGCTTTTTTGTTTTTGGCATTTGCCTTCACAGAACGTTAGACTCTGCTGGATATCTCTTTACCCATCGAGATGTTCGGTATTTAGCTTATCATCCTTTTCCTTGTCAGAGTTGAAGCGAAAGAAGATTCATAAGCAGGGGAGGAGAGTGCAAATAGGAGCCTCAAATGTAACAGCGAGAAAAGGGGAGAATTGCGAATGAATAGAGCATCATATCACAGTATTTGATCAATATCAATTGGTTGAGCATCTCTTAGTGGCATGATGTCATCGGTTAAATTATTCACTCAAATCCGCTGCAGCCTCGAAGTTTTTCGCAGATGGATTCCTCACATACGTGAAGCAGTCGTAGCTCTTGGACTTCAATGCATTGTTCATTCAAATTCATTTTATCGGCTTTACAACTACTAAAAATAAGTAATCCAAATTCCGTTGATATCAAACGCAGGGAGTTCTTCTTGCCGCTAAAATTTAATTTATAACATTCTCCACCTTAGATAATAATGTGAATAGGGATAGAATCAAGATAGCGCAGGCCATCAATCAATATCAAAATCGAATCGCAGACTTGTGACTATTACTGCTGGAAAAGGTGGATTTGACAAGTCGAAGAACTCATATTCTCCTCAAAGAAAATTTAGAGAATTAAGAAAGAGACTTAAGTCGATAAATTTACAAGACGCAAGACCATGGAGAATTCAACAAGAATGTTGCTCATGAACATCTATTCAGCAAATTTTAATTAGTAATGGAGTCTGCATCAGATGTATTTCACAAGAATTTGTATAATATAGCAGAAAAACAAGCAGTCTACACAGAGCGCAAGGGAATCCGACACTCTATGTATGCAAATTTTCATCAAATAGATAGTACTGCGACTTGATTTTTGATGTGACAAAAGTGACTGAGAGCATCCAGGATCTCTGGTAAAACATACCCAAGACCGTCCAAACAGGGAAATTTCAACTAATCTACAGTTAGATTTTTGCAACAATGAGATTTTCTTCCAAGCAAACAACTTTAGAGTGAAAAGTTTTCCCAAGAGCAGTTGCTGTTGCTCATCAAATAGATCTACGCTACCTTGACAAAATAATATCGTTACAAGAAATAAAAATTATAATATGAGTCAAGAATGAATGCAATCTTTTCAATCGAGCCAGATCAGATATTGCCTCAGTTTTGGTTTCGAAATAAATTCTTAGTGAGCATAAAGTAACAGCTTCAAAGGTATTCTAACGATTTAATTGAAACACGAAGTTCATATTTGCGAATTGGACGATGAATGAAACGAAAAATTTAATGGAATTTATGTTGAATTCACACAATGAAACCACATGAAAAAATTGCTGAGTGTTAATTTCATATTTTAACGATTTTCTTCAAAATAAAATTTATTTCGTCAAACCCCTACATTGATAAATCTTCATTGAATCCTGAGTTTTTTTACATCTTTTTATTCGAAAGTATTGAATTTAGTCCATATAAGATGTCAAATAACTGCGAGCTAGACAATTATTCTCTCGGCTTTTATCTTCATTCGTAGGTATACTAGATTCAAACACATTCTGCTGTCTATATAAGATGTATAAGAGAGCATTGGAAACTATTAAATATTATGATAATTCATTATTTCATAAGAACAGGAGGAAGATGTGCAAATTAATCTTATCACGAGGAAAAAATAAAAATAAAAAGAATACCTTTCTTCTATTTAGTAGAAAACCCGACAACCACTTATATTCTTACGAGAACGGGGACAAATTCTTTCAATAAATTTGCATCTCCATTTTCATTCTTGAAGATACTAATGTTTGATTGAATATTTCAGATTAATAAAATCATGATGGATGTCTTAAATATTGCCTTTTGTAACGATGATTACATCGTTTTACATACCGTTCACATTTTACCCACAGTAAAACTCTACTCAATGCTATCACCTCAAGAGCGGTGGAAAAGTGCACGGAGATTGCAAGATGTTCCTTTTGAACCCCTTCTGTCGGAATCAGCCTATCACTGACATTTTCAAATAAGATTAGAGAGCCATTTGTTCCATTTTCAAAATTTTCATGTATTCAATTGCAGAGATTAACCGACTTATCGATGATAAGAAGTGAGTGCATGTCAATCCCACCGAATTTTATTTTGCTGAGAGCTAGTATTTGGCAATTCGTTAATCGAATCATAAGATCAACTTCTTAGCTGAATGATGGCTTGACTTTCAATCGTTTCGGCTATTCATTCCTCTTGCTTTGGAAAGTTCAAGGAAGAAGTTTCCTATCAAATGGACTAGCGCCACCCAACTTTATGTGTCCTAACTGAGGCGTTATTGCAGATAATCATTCCCTCATTTCAAAATCCGATGACTTATGCTGAATATGAGCAATACTTGAGGCCACTTGCCTAGTTGCTATATTATCAGATCCATTCAGGGGGATCTCTGGCAATAAATGACAAACAGAAATATTTCCGAAATTGGTTTGATCATACAGAAAGGAGAACATAGAGCCAATCAACTAGAGAAGATAGCTAGAGCGCGCAGCAATATTCCTGCTCAGAACGTTAATTTCACGAATCTAAGTCCTGACTCAATGATGGCTTCAACTTTTCAAATTGATGACTTATGATTTCGATATGTAGATGTTAGAGTTCTGCGAGCGCATTTAACATGAATATATATATATGCTTGAGAGGTGTAGCACCAGTAAATGGAATATTTGTCTTGGGCTTCAATCGAAGCCATCTTTCATTTTATTGCATCATAAGTCATTAACAATGAGAGTGGATTGAAATAAAAACTTATAGAGCTTGAACAAACGTGCTTGAAACGACTGCAAAGATTTTCAATCATTCATTTGTAAAGTAGACCATTCACGCAAAATATAATTCTAATCCGCAATCTTATTTTTCATAAAGCAGCCATCTCCATGCTATTCGTGGATTATTAGAGACAAATTCCTCTGTTATTGCCGCTGAGTGAGGTTAGATTGTGTAAATTTTCAGCATTTCTTGGTGGAAATATTAACAAATATTAAAAAAACTAAATATACTTCCAGGTCAACTGATATTTGATTGGATTGCAATACTAATTCAATAGCTCTATTAGATTGGATGCTGGGATAAGCCAGTTGAGTCGCATGACTAACTGACCTTTGTGAGTCCTTAATGCTGCAATAGCAAATCAATATAAAAAAATCAATGGTAAGATATTCATTGGAGAGAACGAATAAAAGTTTATTAGAGCGAAGTTTGAAGCTCATTATCACAGTAACCAAGATTTATTGTTATTAGAAATAGAAAATAATGATGAAGAAGCCTCTCCTGTTTTCGATCCTATGATGAAATCTGGATGTAGTCAGGCTAGATTGCACAAGAAATTATATAAAGAACTAGAATTGTCTAGGGTAAATTTGCTGTGGCTTAATAGAAGGTTCTTGCACATATCATAAATTCTTCCCCATTGATACAGATATTTAACTCGAGAACGTTCTTTTCGACTCAAGAACTATTGACCATGCCACCCTAATTCATTCCAATGCTATAACTTGGAGATGACTTTCGAACAGATGTAAGTGCACTCATTTTGCTATTAACAGGAGTCACAGTACAACTTTCTCTGAATGGAGGAAACAATTTTAGAGTTTAAGGCTTTCAACTTAGTAAAACCCAGTAATGGAAAAACCGTTTGTAATTGGAGTGAGTGGACTTTCATCTATTACGAATCGATCCGTTCAAAAATTAGACTCGAGCAGCTGAGGGTTATTTTCTACTAGCATATTCTTATTGAAGAAAAAACATTGTAAGGGAAATGAGATTTAATCATAGGAAATAAAGAGAATCTGTTTCATATCATCTATACAGAATCCATGAACTTAGATAATGACTGTCAAGTACGAGGTTGGAAGTCTCAATACCTGAAAAAAACTTTAGAGAGTAGTTTATTCTTGTTCTTATTTTAATGAATATCAACACATACTGGGTCTTTTTTAGCCTTGAATAATACCATAACTGAATTGATTCTGCAGGTGGCAGATCACTCTCAATTCTTATGTTGTTCCTTCCAATCTTTTCTCACCTGTTTAGCAAGCTTCAAAGAGGGAAATAAAGAATAAAAAATTTTGTTGAAGACATTCTAGTGAATCTAAGGCAAGAATAGGCTGAATATATGGCTAACGAAACAGCTATTTTAGAACGTTCCTTTTCATCATATTTTCGGGAGTGATTGACATATTTGAAAATTTAAAAAAGAAATACTGAATACTGTTATCGATTCACTCATGTTGCGTTTAAACTCATTAATTAATCTTACACTATTCAAATAAAAATCTGCAAACTCCAGACTCATCCTAACAAACAATTAAACGTGAATCTTTGATTTTTTATCAAATAAAATCGATCCTCTCTAATGGATTCCAAGAACAATATTCCTTACGGCCTAGTGCTTCATCCTTCCATCGAAGAATTTTCTAGCCCCCGAGAGTTTGTCGAACGTCTGGATAAAGATCAAGCTCTGTCAGACTATGGAATAGTTAAAGTATTTAAAGATTCACAAATCAAGGAAGCTAACTTTGCCTAAGATTGTTCCTCCAGCAGGTTGGTCAGCGAGAGCCAAGCCAATCGATCAAGAATTAGAAAGGCACTTTGTTTCTACCATCATGAATCAAGAATTGGAAGGTGAAAAAGGTAGCTCATCTGGAATTGATTAGTTGGCCTAACTCGTCTCTAAGGGATCTACAAAATGAAGGGAATTAAAAGAAAATCGATGACATTTCGGAGTTTTTATGAAAATTTTAAAAGTCTTGACAGCCAAAGTGACTTCAAAGAGCCCGAGAAGATTGAAAGTCAGGTATTTTGTTCAATTCAGGATTGATATCACTGGAAACCTTCAACTCTAGTTTTGGAAAACAATTACCTATAGCTCTCCAGTTTATGGGATTGATATTCTCGGATCTCTTTTTGATAGAGGCGTTACATGGAATCTGAACGAATTTGACAGTTTACTCAGGTATAATATCACAGAAATTGACCAATCGATAGATTCTGAACAGAGAAGGACTTAGCGTGCCGATTCCCGGAGTAACCAAGCCATATTTATATGTTGGCTCTTGGAAAGCAATGTTCAGCTGGCACAAAGAAGATTTAGACCTATATAGCATCAATTTCTTACATTACGGAAAACCGAAGTAATCCGAACAGATCTCTCAACAGGAAAATACTCATTTGGTTTAGGTTTTGGTACTGTCTGCCCGCCAGCGAAAGTCATAAGCTCGAAAATTTTGTCAAAACTCATTTTCCAGAATGTATTGCAGAGTGCCCAGAGTATATACGACACAAGACGCTGATGATATCACCCTACGTACTAAAAAAGCATATTCCTGATCTCAAGGTCTACAAAATGATACAACATCCTGGAGAATTCGTTATCACAGTTGGAGGGGCTTATCATAGTGGATTTAATTGGGGCTTCAATATTGCTGAGGCAGTTAATTTTGCTACGGTAAGATGGCTTGATATTTTGCCTTCTGTTCAGGTATACATCCTCTTAGTACTGTGAGTGTATCTAACTTAAAACTGAAAACAGTGTTGCAAATGCTTTGAGTGGAATGTCGACATCGATAGGAACAAATTCTGCCAGAAGATGCTGAAATGTTTAATTTTCCCCCACTACTCTGTCTTAATTTTCCTGGAACATAGCTAAACATCCAACCGTAAGAAGCTATTTTGAATCGAGAGAAAAATTCAAAGTTGAAGAAAGCGATCAACACTATCATTCAAAAGAAAAGATTGAGGTTGAGGAGTTTGATGAAATCAGCATTGAGTGTGAAACAGAAACAACAGTATCCCCGAGAGAGAATAGAGGTAACTCAGAGAAGCAGGAAAATCAGCAATTAAATACTAATCTGGCAACGAGCCTCCGATCTCAAAGTGGAAAACGCGGTACACATTATTTATTTTTCGTTGATGATTTAATCATATCTGTACTGTAGCCACAAAAAAGATGGCGATTCAAAATAGAATCGTAAAGAAAAATAAAGAAAATATACGATTAGAGAAGCATGTTGGTTCTCAAACCTCAAATTCTGAGAGCGCAACCAAGATGCGTGCTTTTTCGAAGAAAATTAGAAAAAATGATTCAAACCCTAAAAGAGAAATTTTGGAGAAAACAGAGCCAAAGGCAACTTTAACTAAAGAACTTGCAATCGAGAATGATGATAGCTTTGAAAGCATTCTTAGATTCGGAGATGATAATATTGTCTCAGATCACAAAGAAAGCCCAGCGATTCTAATTCAAGATAGTGATGACGAAGAAGGTATTGTGAAGCAAAGTATTTTTTGCTTGGAGTGTGGTGACGAGAATGCAAAGCAGGATCTCATATCAATTAGTTTTGATTTTGACGAGCAAAATGATAGCTTTGACAGTATATTCAGCACTGAAAATAAGGACAGTGATCAACCCAGTGTTATCGCTATAGAAAACGAAATAAGTGATCCATTTTCTGTCTGTTGTGTTGACAAGATTAACATTGAAGAAGAGAAATCCGAATTATCGGCTAATTTTGAGACAGTCCAGATCGAAAGTTTTTGCAACTTAACAGAACAGCTGTGGCGAGCAGAAGATAAGAAAGAAAGTCAACAATATCAAATTACAAATGAACTGCGCTTTCTAAAAACGAAAGGCAACCAACAACATAAGTACACTAGAGCAAAAAAACGCTAACAAACTCAGATATGTCACAGCTGTGCTCGGATAACTCAAATTCACCAGATAACAAATGACCATTACTCATTCACTATTTATTTTTTTATGCAATTCTGATATATGTTACACCGACTTCGAAATGAGAACTTTACAATTCATTAAGTTTCTCTAAATAAAATTTATGGCCTCGAAACTAATAAATCAAATAAATGGAGATTTGGTCTGCAGCTGGTGATGTGAGAATATAGTCAGTGTCCAATTTCAGCAACACTCCTTTGAGATAGAGAGTGATAAGTGGAAATATAAGTCAACATCCTCGCTCTGTATAAGCTCATTACACTGAATTTAGTATCACAAAAGTTATTTAAAGGAAATATTTTAGCCAGCATCTCTATAAGGATTCCTGAATTATATATATTACATGAGATGGATGCTTACTATTCACAACTTAGTTGTGTATAAGTTATCGTATGATAATTGTAATTGATGATGCCACACACTTATATTCGAAATTTGTTTAATTTTGTCATAAACCTCTTCATAAATGAGTAATCTCAATTCTGGTAAAATTATAGTTGAACTGAAATTTAAATACTAATTTTGATTCACAACCAACATTTTTCATTTCATGAGGTCATCAGTGTTTATAAAATATAATATTTATTAGAATATTTTGCTAAATATTCAATGGTACTATAATGAAAAAAAAGTTTATTAATCCCCAATAAGAATTTGTAAGTTCTGTTGGGCTCATTTTCACTTGGATGAATGCTGCCATCCACTAGTTTGTTGCAACACTCACTCATAGGCTAATGAAGAATATCAAATAGAAATTCAAAACCCAGAGAAGCAACTAAACGTTCCAATCTTGAGAATTTTGTAGGAGTGGTTGTTAGTTTGAAATCCATAGATATTCATATTTGTCTTAAATATAAATTAGAATTCATATTATTCATTGATTCCTTTCACAGCCTCAGTGGAACCAGGTCCCTTAAACAGTATCTCTTGCTCTTGTTTCGTATCTTCCTCTTCTTCAAGATTATCCGTCAGCTCTTTGCCTGCGGTCTCGGGGAGATTGTAAACAGCAAATAAACCCACAACCCCTAGTGCAGCATAAAATATCATTTGACTCACTCCAAGAAACTTAGCAAGCTGGAGAACATATGGTGCTAAGATACTACCTAGCCTCCCAAGGAATACACAAAACCCAACCCCAATTGATCTAACTTCTGTGGGGAACAGTTCTGAGGCGTAGATGAACATCATGCCAAACCCAACGCTGATACCCCATTTTACTATCTATTAGAAACCTAATTAACTTGGTAGTCCCGATTGGAAGTTTACCAGAGAAAAGGCCTGCGATATGCGCTCGGGGTATGGTAGATATGGAACCAGCAAGAACGCGAATCCAAAGATTGTTGTGAATAAGATGCTGATCATGGCTGTCTTCCTTCTATTCAGCAATCTAACAATAGGTCCTAACCAAGTTGAGACCATCATTTATTCAGATTTACACTTACCAGAAGTTAGATAACCCAATAACTCTGCGACACTGACTATCACAGAATTTACATATATACTTCCTTCCAGATGAGCCACGCCAAATTCGAGTCCATTATAGGATAAATAAAGATAGAACATGTAGATCGTCAAGAATACAACTCGTTTAAGTAGTCTTGGCTCTTTGAAGAGATAGGTAAAGCCGCCATTAGCGTTTCCAACGATTGAAAACTTTAAATCGTTTCGAAGCGTTATATTCGTTGGTGCAAGTCCGTTAGCTTTTCCAATTTTGTGCAATACATTTTCTGCAGCTTCAAATGCTCCTTTTGCGTAGTGATACCTGGGGTAAAAATTCATTATATTCATAAATGCTTAATCCTTACCGTGGTGACTCATAGATCCAATAAAACAATGGTGTCAACACCAGCAAAGGAATCCCCGTGAAATAGATGACCTGGGTTCTCCATTCTCTAAAGAAATAGGCGATCAAGATAAAAAGCAGCTCTCCTATTGACCAACACGCAAAGAGCAAAACCGTAGTCACTTGCCGAATGAAAGCACCTGAGAGTAATAATAGGTTATTTTGAGAACCAAACCGATAAATACCTCCTTCCTCGTTCACAAGCACTGTTCCTAGTGCAAAATAAGGATCAAAACCTGCCCACGTGAGTGCTATTGAAATATAATAGACTCCCCATGAATCAGAAATTCCGAGGATCAAAATGAAGATGGTGCCGAGGACATAACTCCAGAATAGAATTTTTAACCGTCCAACTCGATCAGCGAGATATAAGAACAGAATGGACCCTACAGCTCCTCCAATAAAAAAGAAAGAGCCTCCAAGACTCTTCCAAGTTTCATTTTCGCAGTAGAGTCCGAGATCTCTGACAAGACTAGGCGCTGAGTTCGGACTTAAGTATTCACTATTGCATCGATTTTGAGATGTAGCTGCTTTTTCGTCACAATCGTAGGTCGTTCCATCTGGTTTCAGGCAGAGAAACAAAGGTTCTTGGTTCAAGAATGGCTGCATCATAATGATAAAGGCGGAAATTGTCCATTGTAGCCCGAGTATGATCATCAGTCTCTTTTGATACCAATGTCTGTCACCTACAAGCTCCAAAGCCTAATTATCAATGAATTACTGTAGGTATAGTAAGGTACTTGATTCAGATCCAAACCAATTCTGGAACTTTTTGCAGATTCAGTGGGAATTAGATCGCTGGGATCAACTTTGATTTCAGACATGTTGCCCGGAGATATCAAAAAATTGGAAGCCTATAATTAATTAATTTTTATCCTCACATATTTTGTTCTAAGAAGTCCTAAATCAAAAAAGATATTGCCTCATATTAGTAATGAAATATTAAATACATAATTCCGATGAGTTTTACAGAGCTTATCAAAGAAGATCTGTCCAATTATGACTCTCTTTTTTTTTTTGGATAAGTACTTTCTCAATAAGCAAGATAATCATCTTTCAGCTAGCCTTTTTCATGAATTAGATCTCCGGCTGAGCGGCCAGGTGTAACTCCGAATTAGAACTTTATGATGAAATAGAGCGCAAGAATTATTTTCAATTTCTATCTCTCTTATAAAGAAGACGGGTGCAAGATACCAGCAATTGTGAACTTCTTAAAAAATTCAAATTCCAACTTTTAGATCTTAATAATGATTTAATGCTGACTATAATTTAACGACATTACTAACATGAAGGTTCTTTCTTTTCCAATTGTAAACTTTCGTGGCGAGCACAGATTTGGGACTAAACCCGTCATGACGCCTCTCACCAATATGAAAGAGTGACTAAAGATTATTTGCCTCAGATACAACAATAGATGTCTGTTAAAATTTCCTCAATACTGACTTGTCTGAGTCAACAATTTGAGAACCTTCACAGAGTTCGATGTTGTATTTTTTTCTTAAGACATTCATAATATTTTTTTACTCTCTCTTAATCGCTATTAAATTCGAAATTGGGAGAATATTTGTGAAAAAGTTCTTAATCACAGAGAACTCCTAATTGGAGAAGTCAAACGGTGAATATACAAACATTGTTATTCAAACAGGATACTTTTATTTTAGAGTTCTGTACTTGAAGCTTTATTGTGTTGAGGTTTTGGTTGTTGTGCTTTTGCAACTTTTGGTTCCCCTCCTGCGTTTGCTGAAGCATCTTTAGATCCTCTGGCAGGACTGCTGTTCACATTTTTCGCCCTAGAAGCAATCAACTTCTGAAAAAAATTTTTAAAATATAAATTACGGTTCTTCTTTCTTTTTAGGCATCTCTTGGCTCTGAGCTGTACCTTTAGATGCTCCTTTCTGATATTCATTCACGAATTTGACGATACTTTCTCCTGTGATCTCTCCGGTTAGCCTATGTCGTACAGCAGCTGCTCCACCAGTTTCAATAATTCTTATCTAATTTTTTTGATAATCAATCAAATTCATTAAGTATCCTTACAGCGGGAAGTTGAGTTGCTTCTAAATTTAAAAACTTGAGCATCTTCAATCCTATTTTTTCTTCTGCATTGATTAATCCAATTAAAATTGTTCCACGGATTTGACTTGCCATTCTTTCAAGCTCAGCCTTTGCCTTGTTATCAGCTTCAGACCCTCTGACTCCAAGCAATAACACTAGAGCCTTGTTTCTAAAGATTTTCTCTGCAAATCTTTCATCGAATTTTGCCATGGCTGGGAATTCGCTCATTTCAATTTTGAATTTCAATTGATCAATATCAATGTCATTACTGACTTTCTCTTCGATGTCATACTTATTGTAGATGATTGTGCTTCCGTCAAAAGGTTGATTATTTAGCTTAGCCAATTGAGAATCAGCAACCAAGAATTGATATGTAGGATCCGTTAGAAGGCGTTTCGAAACTTCCTCAAATTTTTTGAAGGCGTCCCCTTGATGAGAGCCATAAAACACAGGAAGAACTGTTGAATTTTCTCTAAATAATTTAAATTCTTCCGCAGAAGTAATGTTGAGGTAAGTGGGACCGGTTGCTCTTCTTACCCACCAAACGATTTCATCCTTAGTATGCCCTCCTGTATATTCATACAATCTCTGGTCTCTAAGCAAGATCATCGTAGGATAAGCATTTATTCCATATTTTTCTGCAGTTGCCTTTTGTTCTTCAACGTTGAGTTTTGCGAAAGCACATGAAGGTTTCTGAGAATGCATCAATTTCGCTGCCCTGGCGTACTCAGTTTCCAGAATTTTGCAATAGTCGCACCAGGAAGTATAAAAATTGATTATTATGCTATCATATGATGAAAGGACTAGATCGAGGTTGCTGTCTGTTAGCACGAGCACATCGTCGTCATATGTGATTTTCTCAGCCACTGTGATGCTTGCAAGCATCATCAATCCAATCAAAGTAAATTCGATTCCTCTCATGAACAACTTTTAGAAAACAATGCTCATTAAATTTTAAACTTCTTAGATACAATAGTAGTACGTATCAGCTCGAGTTTTCACTAATTCGAAAAATCCGATGAAATTAAAATTTTGCCAAGTACATTCTGTCGAGATGAAATTTTGATACATGTGAGAGTCAAAGTTTGAATTCAGCAGGTAGACTGGACTGTTCTGGGCTTTGTGAAAAATTTCGATTTCTAGAATGATAGCTAATTAACAATCAAAGTCTAATATCAAACTCTGCATCGAATCAATTTGATTAACCTCAATCGTCCTAATTGTGTGGAGTTATACAAATAAAATAAATGTCTCTTGAGTTCGATCCCAAGAAAGTAAATATTCCTTATACAATCGCAGTTCTCAAGCCAGACATCACTGCGGATGATACGCTGGTAGTTATACCTCTGAAACTCAAGCTAATCTATACGAAGGTTCAAGACATTATTAATAAAGTTGAAGGCGAAGGGTTTGAGATCGCCACAATGATTAAACGAGAGCTTATTAAAGAAGAAATTGTGAACCTCTACTATCACTTGATTGAAGACAGCTCATTTGAAAAACTCGAACGATATCTAAGAAACGGAGAGTGCATGATTTTGATGCTTACTTGCGAGAAAGCAGATCCAATTACAAAATGGAGAGAAATGATCGGTCCGAATGATCCTGCTGAAGCGAAAGTATTACCACGACTGTGTAACTTCATGTTGAGTATTGATTTTCTAGAAAAGCTCCCCCAAATCTCTTCGAGCACTGTATGGCAAAGATGTAATCAGGAATGGGTTTCATGGGTAGGTGCTCGTATTAGGGCTCTTTCTCTGATAATTTCGTAGGAGTACCAGCAGCACCCTCGCGAGCAAAGAAAGAGATATTTTCCATTTTCATATTCCACAAAAAGAACCTGAATTTCGTTTAAACAAGTTCCTCATCGAATTTGACAAGCTGCTCAAATTTCTCTACCCACCAGAAATTGAGCATCCTAACGTAAGAAAATCCATTGGCAAATTTGAAAAACCTAATCCACATTGTTCGTATAATATAGGTTGCAGCAAGACTCGATTTATTTGCGAAATATGGACCCGTTGTTAATTGCTTTAACGTAGAAGACCTTTGCAAAAAATGCATCAATATTGGACGCGAATATCTTAAAAACAAGCAGCACAAACATCTTGAGAACGAGATCGCCAGGCTTGTATAATTTTCCCAAATGATTTTCAGAACTGACACAATACGTCTTGTCTCAGGGAATAAAAAGCTCCAAGATAGGGAATCGAGATATGTTCCTTTCCAAAACGATCAATAGCCCAAATCCTTCAAAAATATCAGTTGCACCTCTGAGGATCTTAGATGAAGAAGTCAATTGCTTTGTATTTTTCTTGTGCTTACAATCAACTAGGCACTGACCGTGCTCGGTAATTCCCTCTGCCAAAATTGCAGATCTCGTTCTGAGAACTCAGTGAAGCTCCTGGCTGGTAGACACCAGCAGCACATTCTCACTGAAACTGAGATAAAAGAATTGACTTATGAAATAAACAAAGCTGACCTTCTAGACAGATTAATTGTAACTAACTTATGCTTTGCAATTGATAAAAATGTCTTTTCTGTAAGGCTGAGAAAGGGAGCGTAGCCAAAATTATGATCGAGAATATGGAACTTATTGAGCCTAAAGAAATCCAATACGGACGAGATGATGTCCGTCAACTTATGAAGACTCTCGATTGTGACTATTATGGGAGATACAAATTCCACGAAATGCAAAAGTAATATTTTCAAGTCGACAACCTTTTCAAACGATTAAATAGCCTTATTCTTGAAGACCGAAGAATCAGAATTAATACATGGGCCGCGCTTATCATCGGAAAGCCCTCCTTGAGATTCTTCAACCATAAGTTACTTGACAAATCAGTGTCACCGGACTTACGAAAGGATCCTTCAAGTCTCCATTTTACCCTGACACGCAGTGTTCCTCTATCAATGATGACAAAGAAAGCAAATATAAACGCAGTATATTGATTTTTTTCAAAATCTATTCCATCTCTTACTAACATATGATTGTTTATAGAAATCCACAATGCTCCCACCTTCAATCCTCGATAAGCCTAAACTACAACCCAACGAAGAGAGGATTGCCATGTTTAAGATGCTCCACAGAAATTCGTCCCAAATCGTTACTGTTGATGATCTGAAAAAAGACTCCTATTCCAGTAACATTTTCTTAATAAGGAAGAACTACCACCCTGGAAGACACGGAAACTGGAATAATCATAGCACTCTAAAAGGTATGAACCGTGGGAGTTATGTAAGAACACTAAAAGACGAGAAACCTAACAAATCAGAGTTTGAATATTAAAAGTTTAAAGTAGGACTAGTGTAACTAAATTTCATATTGAGATATATTGATATGTGTTGAATTTGCTGGTTTTATCCTCTGAAGTCTCAGAATAAGTAGCTCTTTTAATAAGTTTATCAAAAAGACTTTTTTCAACTATTGCCAATTTTTTGAGCAGCCAACTCAATAGATGGTTTCGTAGAATTTATTTTGAGCTTTTAGTTTTATTCTTGAATGAATGAAATTTGTGAAAAGGTGAGTGCTGTATGCAAGAGAGATAAAATAGTATGATGACGAGCTAATGCAAAACCAATTGATTATTCATTAGGGAATGGCTTATCTAAAAATGATTTGCTAGTAAAAGAACCATCAGGCTGCGCAGATCTATCTTGGCTCTTATCAGGAACAAAATCACCTCCGTCTTGAGAATCTCCAAGGTTTGCACCTGATGGACTCTGATTTCCTGAGAGTTGATTGTCGACTTGAGGGTCAAGGCGATTTCTGGTACCATTTACAGGTTCATCTGGTTGTTCCGATGATTTCGTCATTAAGCCGGCCACAAACTTTTCAATATCTTGAGCAGTTGGTTGTCCTTCAGCCTTTTTCTGAATGTTTGACACGATATCTCTAAATTGATTCAAGCCGCGCTCAGTTCCACGACGTTCAACTTCTTCTCTAAGCCACTCTAGCAGCAATCCGACATTTTCAATGCAAGGGTTGAGTTGATGTGTAAACATGAACTGTACAGCTGATCCGAACAAATCTTCAATATCCTAATTTAAGAAGAGCATTCCATCACGCACTTTTCTAAATTAAAGCAATGTACCTTGACTTTAACATCACCTTTGAGATAATTGGCGATAACAAACTTCAATATTTCAGCACTTGTGGCACAGTTTATCTCATCGCACAGGCCTTCAAATAAATGAAGCAGGAGGGTGTCTACAGCGTTTTGAAGTATTTCGACGTTCAAAAGCTTGAAGTCAGTGTATCTGAAAGCGAAAGCAATTATTTCGAAATGTTGTGATCTCAATTGATCTATCTTTCCTTCGGTGATCTATATTAGGAAAAAAAAAATTGTTAGTAAGTTTGTTTCCAAGAAAAAAGAGAAAAATTACCATTTCAAGTGTCACCAACAAGAAATCTTTTGCATAAGGAATAATTGCTTCAGAGTTTATATTAATTTTGTGTTTTAGGCTTCTGTCATTGATGATAATATATTCCTCGTCGTTGAAATCGCCTTGGTTTTCATAGAACCATTTTCTGAACTCATCATCTCCTGTGAGCACTGCGTTGACAATGTGACTGATGATTTCTTTCGACTCGGAAGCGAATCCCAGCGTATAGATGATATAATTGCGTTGGACAATTTCAATGGAATTCGGAGCGGCTACGAGAGACATTGACCTTGCTAGCGAGTCTACTTCCTCCCTCAATCGGTTAGCTTTGAGCTCATTTTCGTAGTTGTAGTTTTTAGTAAGGAGAGGATTTAATTTCTTGACATAGTCCTTGTAATCTTGAGACTCAACAAGAGCTGTTGTCACTCTGCTCAACGCAGCAAGCACAAGACACTTATTTTCCCACCACGATTCGTTCTCAAGGCTCCTCTTGTTTTTTTTGTAAAAATCGTATACAACATTCGCGTCAAGGATTGCATAGTTAGCAATCAGTGCCAATCCCATAGTCTTAGCATTTGGATTTGAAGAATAATATCCGATCTTTGCATGCGTCCAGAAATATTCATAATATTGAGTGTTGCTAATGCTACTGTGAAGGATATCGTCGCAAAGCAAGACCACCAGAGATTGCAAAAACACAGGGAAATTTTTCGCCAAAGCTTTTTTATAAGAGGCTAAGAACTCAAGTCTGGACTCTGGTGTATTGGGGCAAAAGCAGAACAGGATCTTGATGAGATGCTCCTTCTTCTCGAAGAGTGTGGTGGATTCAACGAGCTTTGCAAGAGGCTCAAGGAAATTGTCATGGAAAAAGACAATAAACTTTGGCTCTTTCTTTTCGACGAATTTTTCTCCGAGACTTCGGATAATATCGATCAACACTAAAAGAATGAATGGTAAGCAAGAATAGCCAAGCTTTAATGCTACCTGTAAAGTAGGGTTTATCGATCGAAAGCACTTTTGCCGCCTGGAACAAGAAAGTCATAAATTTCCAGAGTTCGTTGAGGTCTCTCATAGAATGTTTTGCGAGCTCCTCGATGTTGTCGAGGATATCTCTGAAAACTGCTTGGTTCAACCCATCGGAGAAGATCTCGATGTTGTCGGTGTAGTACTGGAAAATGCTGATATTTTTAATATTCAACTTCCTCACATCTTCTTCAAATTGGCTCATGGTTAATCTTCTTGAGATTCTCTCATTGAGAATGTCAAAGATCGTTTGATCGTATTTTTGGTCTCGACGGGACTTAGTTTCGCCGGTTGCGGAATGGGATTGATGTTGAGAAGGTGCATATTGAGGCTGATAAAGACAAGAAGAGTTATTGCTAGAAATAGGAATTTGAGTTACTGAAGCTTGAAGATCTAACTGGTTTTTGCTGCCAGGTAACTGTGCTGAAGAAAGTTGAGTATCTTGAAGGTTGTTAGATCTAATCGAAAGATTTTGTTGCGTGAGCTTGTCAGCCGAGAGGAATCTATCGGCGGCAGTCTTCCCAAAAGGAACAGTTAGCTGCTTTACAACTGCTCCTTGCACTTGTAACTGGTAACCATTAGTTATGTTAGATGCCCATTCAAATCAAATTTCCCTTACCTGCTGGGTAATAGGATCAAAAGACTCTTTTATCTTGTGTGATTCGACCTTGATTATACTTCTTATCTTCATTGACGAGTTTATTCGTGATTGTGCATCATCTTCTTCCTCTTTCTTCGGTTTTTCTTTCTCAACTTTTTCTTTTTTGTCTTTGTCTTCTTCTTTCTTCTCTTCCTCCTCTTCTATATCCTTGAGTTTCTCGAGTCCCTTGTCTTTGAGTATGAATGACGTTGTTTCTTGACCAGTTTGTTGTAGCTGTTGCTGCTGGATCCCTTCTACTCCCATTGCCACAGTTGGTCGAGTCACTCTATCGAAGTTAATGTTGATCAATTAAGGCGGCTTAAAGCGAGTACTTTCTGCTTGTAAGGAAAGTGTACATCTTCATCATAAAGTCGATGAGAGCATCCATGTTGCTCTCTTTGAGTATATCCTCGAAGTCCTTGCGCGAAAGTGGGATATCTTTATGTTTGTTGAAAAATTTCTCCAGCAAGAACCAATTGTTGGTCCTCCTCTCGACCTTCTGGCTGTTGTCGAATGAGTGCATCTGGATAGCTCCTGGGTAGTATCTTGAAAAGATTTCAGCAATTAAGAATCCATTTGACAAATCCCTGTATTAACTCAGCATGAGAGGCTCAGAATGATGAATTACCTTTTCGGGTCTTTCACTGAGTAAGAGAGATCTAACCCTTGGATCCATTTGATGATTTCTCGAGGAAGGTTTGGCATTTTTTCACCAAAAAGTATTTCGATGTAACAGATTTCCTTATTTCAAATTATTAATAGTTACAATACTTTCATATACACTTATTCTTAATCTCGCGTGTTTTCAGTTTCCTTAATTTATCGCAGTATAGGACCTCAATTGATAAAAGGCAACAAGCAAAAAATTCAGTCACCTTTTAAAATTTTCATGAAATCGACTTTCCTTCGGTTCTCGAGATTAGTGATGTAGTCTTGAATTTCTATTTATAATATTAACCCCTTTGATTTCAACGATCAAAAAATTTTGGAGGAGCAACAGTAATTTATGCACGTATTTATGCTCTCGGAAATATTACTAACTTATAACTAAAGTATCACCCGATTCATATCTTATTTGCTTTGATAACTATATTCCCGTTTTTCGCTACGAGCAGCTCTTTCAGCCTGCTCTTTGGTAACGGGAATACCTGATAAAATTTTTCTCATGATCTCACGAATGTCTGGATTCGGACCAGCCTCTTGGATTCCTTGCGCTAGTCTTTTCTGGAAATATAAAATCAACCATTGATAAGACAGTGCCGTGTTGAAGAGTGGGTTTTCTGATAAAGCCTAAGTACATCCATAACCAAACTGTCACGAAAGATGGAGTAATACTTTGCAGAACATATTGAACTCATTGGAAAACAAAGAGTTGATATCGAAGGCGATTGAGGCTGGATCAACTTGGACCGATGAATTTGTAAATTTGCTCGGATGATTTCTTTTCCACTTACGATATCTCCTTTGAATTTTGATCGCAGCCTAGTTCAGGACGAAGGGGAAATAGATATGATAAAAATGATAGCCACCAATTGATTACGAGTGTTTCAGCTTCGCGAAGAAGCTTGAGCTTCCTTTTAGCAGCCTCATATTTTTCTTTCTCCTGACTGAGCTTATTCGAGCCAGATTCACTTAACTTCACTTTTTCTTGGGCTTGGATAGGTTTTCGAGGTATTTCATCCGGTTCAGGAATATCGAAGCTTCGAGGACTGGCGACTTTAGATAAATTGACCGGAGTTGCGAATGTTGCTGTATCGTGAGGTGATCCAAAATCTTTCAACTCAGAAGGCTTCGCAGTGATAATTGTACTCTGTCTTTTTTCTTCTTCTTTTTCTAATAACTTTTGTGCTATGAAATAAAGTGAAATTATTACTTTTTTCCTCTTCAAGTTTTTCTGCTAGCAAGCTCCTTCTCTCTCGGTACTGTCTAAACCATCTCTGAATAATAAGAGCTGCTTCCAGCGTTATTCGCACAAGTTCAGTGACTTCAACTTCTCGAATGACTCCTTTTGGCTTACAACAAATTAAATTTGCGATTAGAATCCTTCAGCTTACTCTGTTCGCATACTCTGTCCTTCTTCGACTCGCTATCCTCCGCTGATCTTCACGAAAGAACTTCTTATCTTGCTCATGTGGAAGATAATAACTTTCCATTTTCTGCATGGGAGTAAGACGTAACTTTTTTCCGGGGAGAATCTCCGTGATAACGCGCTTAACAGTCTATGTGAGCAGATATTCTCTAGTTAGTTTACAAGTACAATTCAAGATTGATTACCTTTTCTTCTACATAACTTTTGCCTCTTTTGAGAGGCATCGCCGGGTTGCTTGTACGAACGACTTCACGAGAAGGTGAACTTTCTCCAAGACTGGTAAGTGAGCTTATCTTCGATACTGCATTTGAAATCCTCCTCTGTATCTCCAATTTGTCGAAGTCGATTGGCTTTTCTTTTCTCACTTTCTTCTCCAATACCATTCGCTGAAAGTATTTTAATGTTAATGATCGCGAATTATTTTTTCCCCTACTTCTTCCAATTTCTGAGGGAGATCTCCTTCGCTTTCTACTAATTTTGTTTCGATTTGCTCACTTTTGACAAATATGATCGGTTTTTCTGTAACACAAATATAATCAACTTATTCAAACTTGTGAGATAAGAAAATGACCTTCTTCCTCTTCATAAGCGTAATCTTCTTCTGATGGTTTATAGTCTGCTCGCCTATTCCCCAATTAATCATCAGGATTGAGCAAAAATGATACAATGAATCAAGTGCAATATCCTTTCTTGCTTTTGCATAAGGAATCTCTGAGATGTTAGGTCACAATTATGTATGTGGGTTGAAGAATGTGTACGATGTTTTGTGGGACTTCGCATACCAGAGGATCGAGTAGGTGGTGATCGTTCCAATGGAGTCTCATTCTCATGTTGCAGAGCTTAATAATTTCAATTACAAGATGCATCAAATTCAATTTCTACGAATAGCGCTCAGAGGTAAGCGGAAATCACTCAGATCAAGTTTAAGTGACACATCGCCTAAGATTTTTTAGTAGCATTATAATAAAAGAGATCAAAAAAGGAATAACTTTTGTCTTTAACCAAGGATATACTCGACGGCATCCCTCGATCTTCACTGTATTGCAAAAAAGTGTTAGGACTTCCCAAGTTTTATTCATATGTACGTCACGTTAGCACTTTTCTGCCAGGTCTGCCCAAGAAACGAGCCTTCTGAGACTGGGCTTTCATTTTGCTGATTTGTTGGAGTTCTTCTCTCTGGATTGTATTGAGAAAATGGAGATGTTGGAATCGTACCTGAACGAGGCGTGGTCTCTTTTGATGGTCTTTTTTTCATATCTGAATACACTGTTAAAATTTATTAAGAATAATGTTCGATAAAACTATTGCTCAACTCATGGCCTTCAAGTCAATAGTTGAAATGAAACTTCCTCTTCATTTTCTGCATTTGTTCATGAATCGACTCTCTCCACTTAAATAATATATTGTTTTATCAGTGAAACAGTGAAGCAGGTAGTTCGTACTCACATATTCCTCTTCGTGTTCAACTTGAAATCTAATTGCCCTGCTTTCTTCCATGGAGAAATATTATGATTAATCTAAAATTCTCTAGCAGTTGGAAGCATGTTCATATAGTTTTATTGTTTACAAGCCACAAATACATATACACAGATTTTATGCTAATAAGCACATATATCTCATTAAAAATATACAACTTATTAGGGTTTCTCATGAGTATATGAATAAAAAATTGTCTTTTTACCAAATACAACTAAACCTGTGCTGTTTTTTATGTGAGTAGATCTAATGCGAATAAAGTTACACGAGTTCGATTAACAAATAGAGCTTTATGGCCATAACTAAAACTGCTTGTGCGAGCACAGCAGTTGAAGTTAGAATATCACTTTAGATCCACCTTAAGAGATGAAGATCCTCGTAGCCTCCGACGGGTCGTAGCTTTCTTTAGTGGCTGGGCAAAAGAACTTGCCGTTGTGCTTCTTGGCGTATTGTTTCAATCCCTATTAAGATAATAGGTTCTTCTCTGACAATAATAATTTCTTTTACTTTCAAGCTATAGACCTGACCATTTGGCAGTGCAACTGGCGGGTTATGCTCATCCATGATCTTCCCAGTAAGCCTGCAGATCAGGGATGAGACTACCTTGTGGGTTGAGGGGACGCTATTCGCCAACTATGAGACAGATGATAAGAGCTCAGCAAAATTATTAAGGTAAAACTACTTTTTGCATGTGTGGGTGGCATATTGGACAAGGCTGCGCAGCAGAGTTTCGTGATCTCTCCTGATGAACACATTGATATGTCTTCAATGAAGAAATCCCGGCCTATGGTAATGATACACATACATATATAATTAGAACGACGGTGTGCCCCCTAAGGAAAGGAGCATTCGAATACTTTTAGTGTAATTTCAAGTTGACTCTGGTCTGAGATGCCATATAGCATGAAACTTTCTTTCTTGAACATGTCGATCAACTCCTTCCACCGAGTGTCTGAGAGCAGATACTTATACTTTGGAAATTTGTCTATGCACTTGTAGAAAGTTAGACAACCCATCGCCTGCTTTAATTCATCCATATGAGTTTCACCAAAGAGATCCGAGTTCTTCTTTATATAAGCAAGAGCCTCGTTGGTTTCTCCTTTCTTAACCTTTTCAATAAACTCCTGCACAACTAGTTTGATTAGAAAACTGCTGCTTGTCTTCATGAGCTTAGATTTATTTGCTTGACACCACTCAAACGCAGACTTGCAAGAGTTTTGTTGAAGGTCCTGAAGTATTTGGTTGTATTCACGTATCATCCTATCATCATAAGCAGTGAGGTCCTGCATTATTTTTATTTTTTTTCAAATGTTAGTTGGTTTAATTCACAATTTAATAATAATATACCTCCATGTTGAATTCTTTTGCTACTTGTTGAGCTGTAGTATAGCAGTTCTCACGAAGAAGGTAGTCGCTAATGAGCCTTTTCACACGAGTTTCGTAGTACACATTTTCTGACTCTTTGTCATTTTGAGTAGCTACGTCTCTCAGATGAATAAGGCGTTTCTTCGTTGTCTGATAGATTTGATCTTCTTCTGTGTACCTGTCATCGAGCGTTTTATCGAGTGATTGCAAGCGATTGATGTAATCCTTGAGTGCCTTCAAGGAATATCCTTTTGTAAGGTCTTTATCCTTCCGCAAGGTGAGAATTCCGTTCAAGATGGAACTCATTTCCTTTTCTACCATCTTTTTCGTGACTTTGAAGTCTAAAGGAATAAGAGACTAATCAACTAACAGCTTACGTCGAACGCTGCAGTCATAAGGTAGCTTAACGAAGGAGTATTCGGTTGAATAGTCAGGTGGATTCATACTTTTTCCTTTTTTTTTTTGTTGTTATTAAACTTTATTTGAATGCCTTTTTTTTCGAATCCAGGCTTAACTAATTGTTGTTATAATAGTTTTAGATTTGCCTCTTTCTGGATTTTCTAAGAGAAAGGTAAAATATTGAGAATGGTAGAAGGGTGATCTACTGTTGAGAAGATCCAACCTAATTTTTTTATGACATATTATTTTTTCCATTAGCACACTAATTTCGAATCGTAATGCATTTGAAAAATATCTAACGCTAAATAATCACATATGATCGAAGGAGATGAATTATTTTTCTTATAGAGGAAATAAGAGGTGAGAATTAGTCAATGTTGAGATTGCTGCTTGATAAAATCTTAATATTTCATTAAACTAGACAGAGCCTCTTGCTACTTTTCTCTCTCTCTTGGAGACGCATAAGTGATTGGAAAGAAAATTTGAAAGTTGACCAAAAAGTATGTTGAGCGAGGAGCAACAGAAGATATCCCATATGGGAATAGTTAATACTATCGTTATCTCGGTGAATTTTGTAAGAGCTCATACAGAACATTCTATGATGATTGTGTTCTGCAATGAGCGAACTCTCCTTACAAAATGTTAAAAAATGTTAAAAGATGCCAAAAATTCATTAGTTCGGCCTCAAAACAAAATTTCGTATCATCATAGCACGTTGAATTGTTAACTGAAGTAGGGTGACACCAATGCGAATAATTCGTTTAAAATATTGATTTTATAAATGTATATATCATCGAGAATAGCACTGACTTCGAAAAATTTTTCTCTCATGAAGAATTTTCTGGCTCATGGCCCATGATTCTGAGTTGTCATATTCATTTGATGAAATATCCTATTCATCAGAGAGAATAGAAGCAGAATAAATTGAATTTATTCCGTTAAGAAGAGAATAATAGATAGGCCAAAGCAAAAGTACTAGTACTACAAAATTCAGATTAATTCTGGATCGAGTAACAAAAGTTTCAACAGTAATCTGGAGCTTGGATTTTCAATAATTTGAAGTTGAAGTTGGATTGAATCGCTTTTCAAATGGAAAAACTGAGTCAGAATGTGCTAATGTTTCTTATTGGTAATATGAACGATCTCTGGAGCAATCTCCACTTATAATATTTCTTTAGCCAAGACCATTTTTCAGGCCAAAGCTTAATAGTAATGCGTTTTGTTGGGTAGTAGGGACATTACTCCTTTTTTAGATTTTTGTTTTTGGGATTTGTACCTTCGCAAAAGAATCATCATATGAACACAATCTGCATTTCCATTTTATCGACAGTCTATTGTCCATTAGGGCAGCTTGACTAAATTGGTTGAATATCTACTGATATTCTTTGTTACCAAAATTTTGAATTTTCGCACTATTTTAGCTTCATATAAATTATCTACAATATGAGTCAAATAGACGATCCAAAACAGTTCTTGCGTGCTCTCTTTGACTTTTGGAACAAACGAGGGGTATCCAACCTCAAGATACCTCAGATTGCAGGCCGTGAGCTCAATCTGTGTCATCTGTATAAAGCAGTCTGCAAAAGAGGAGGTTTCAATCGCGTCTGCAATCATAAGATGTGGAAAGAAATCGTCAATGAGTTCGCTCTCCCACCTAGTTGCACCAGCGCCAGCTTTACCCTCAAAAACCACTATACTAAATACCTCTTTGCTTATGAGCAGAAATACTTTTTTGGAAAAGATGATGCAGATTTAGCTGATGATAACGTCGGTATTAAGACGCGTAAGATGATAAAGGGAGATGAGGGAGAGGAGATTCGGACACAAAAAAACGAGTCGGCTCAACCGCCCATACCTACTGAAACATTGCCATCAATAAAACAGGTGTTGCAGAAAATTTTCGAGAAACGAGACCCAAATGAAGAAGTTTTTAGCATTCGGAAGTTCAAGATGACTCCCACAACTGCAGAGATAAATCGCGCGACCTTAGCGTTTGAATCCCGTTTAGACTCTGAAGTGACTTTTGCGCTCAACTCACTTCTACTATTTTCTTGCAGTAGTGGCCATCTATTTCTATTGGACCAATATTCGTTGCTCTTTGAAAATATGACTAAATATTTCGACGATGCAATCAAAAAGATCCCATATATGAACAAAAACAAGAAATACAAATATGAGCCAAAGAAAGGCACGACTGTTCAGAAAGACAAAATGGAGACTGAATCTGTAAATAAGTCCAGTGTTATCAAAGGGAATAATGGCAATGACGAGAGCAAAGAAGAAGAAAAGATAGAAGTAGGTTCTACAAGCCAGATAGTGTCTACCAAAACTGGAAGTAACATTGACAACCCGAATAAAGAGATTACTGAAATGGTAATGAAGTATTACACAATTCAGAACGAGACTGGATTGTTTGAGAATATCAAAGTGATGATGCATATTTTTCGAAATTTATCATATACAAAAGCCAATGATGCACCGATGGTGAAGAACGAAAGGCTCTTCGGAAACTTGCTTGAACTGTTTATTAATGGAGTAGACCCAGAAATTACGAAATGTTGTCTCGATATCTTCACAAATCTCACGAGAGTCATCAACCTCAAAAATTTCAGCGATCCAAAAGCTTTCTGCTACAAGTTATACGAATATCTCGAAAGCAGCAACCAAGAAGAGATCGAGGCTGCGATTGAATGCTTAAAAAATATGGTCGTGTCTCAAGATAACGAGCCTTTTCTTGAAGATCATGCCAAGGACTTTCTGGAGAGTCTTATAAAAATGCTAGTAAGTCCAGTATATGAAGTGAGAGACAGTGTTTTGGAGTTCTTATGCTATTTCTCGGATTTGAGCATGGGAATCAGAGCGGCAGTTGCGAAACATCCTAAGAGTATCATGCGACTTGTCGCGATCCTCTCATCAGGTATCGGAAAAAGTAATGATCGTGCCTCGAAGCTCGCAGCGATCATCTTATCAAACTTAGCACTTTCTCCAACTGCTAAGATGCACTTCCAGCCTTTTGAAAGGGATCTTTTCGTGATAGCTGCGACAGATGAACATGTATCAAAGTTGGTTTGTAATATACTAGCTGAGATTGAAACTGATACATTAGCGCTACCACTCTCAATTGACATGTAATGTATTTAGTGAGCTTTATTTTTGGTGTCTTTCATTTCTTCGAGTGAGAGTTCTGACAAATAAAAAATTTCTCAGGCATAAATAATGAGTTGCTATTATTATAATAGAAAAGAGCATCTTGAGGAACCTAATAACCAAAGAGAAGCTTTAAAAAAAATTACTTATACTATTTCAAAAACACTACCTTTGGGATGAGAGTAGTCGATTCATAATTGGCAAAATACAGGATGTTAGTGTAATAATTTCAATAAGACAACTTTTGTTTTGAACCACACTTAAATAACAACTCCTTCCTCTGGCTACAAAACTTCTTAGGCAGGTGGTCTCAGTAATTAAACAATCATTTTGCAGTTACGAAAAGCTTAATGAGGATTTCTGACTTTTTGATTAAGGTTGATTTTATTTTCACGACAAAAAATGAGAATTGATTTGAAGCTCTTTAACGGTTGAAAATTTTAATCTCTGAAATTCGCTTGTTTTCTGAAACGAAATTGCTTCTCACATCCATATTCTGGAATAGTATGCCCTGCACTTCTCTCGACAAGCTTTTTTGGTAATTGCTTTCAATTGAGGGATTTGGATGAAAACATTGTTTCCTTGGATAGTTCCCCTCACTGTAGCATCCATCAGCGACTTGCTTTCCGTTTGATTTGAGCTCACAAGCGCAAGTAGGAACTTGGAATAATTTGGGAAAAATTAATGGATGCGCTGAAATTCTTTAGAGCGTTTGATAATTGAGACGGATTTAAAAATATAAGTCCAGGCTCTGCTCAAAACACTGCGTTTAAAATTCAACACAAATTATTAAAAACACTTCTTACTGCTACTTACGATCTCACAGTTAATGATCAAAAAAATGTTCAATTTGTAAGCCTTCCTCTCCCTGCAATATGCTTATCTGCCCTAGTTTCTCTAAGGCCTCGGACAACTCAGAGGCTCAAGACGTTGCAGTTCGACCCAACAGCATAATAACTCAAGTTCATAAGCAGTATGAATATTTTGACTGAAAAATATCGAAACCCACATTATTAGTGCCGTTGTTGCGTCTGCACCCAAAGTTGACGATGATGATGATCTTTACGAAGAAGAAGTTGAGAGTTCATGCTGGACAAGATGCTGCAGGTGTCTATTTAACAAAGGAGAGTGAGAAATATTTCAATTATACTCGATTCACTCTAATTACCTTAGAGATGAAGAAACTAACCAAGGATATTCGCTCTTAGGACCGCAATCAAGTCGCAATAAGGTAGTATCACCGTTTTCCTTATCTTATTTAACTTTATCACAATTTTTGGAATATATAGGGAAAGAAAACGCTTGTCCTCGACCTCGATGAGACTTTAGTTCACAGCTCTTTTGAAGGAAATCACAAACCTGATATCTTCATGCCTGTAGATGCTCTCAAAGACAATTTCTCTTACCCTTTGCACATAGATTCAGCTCCAAAACCAAACCTTCAATGTTAGAGTAATGGTTCGACCTGGTGCAGAAGAATATCTCAAGAGAATGGGCGAGCTTTATGAAGTAGTAGTTTTCACGGCAAGTCTCGCAGAAGTAAGAAATATCGTGATTTCAGAATCCCTGATTAAAACATGGTGGTAGTATGCTAATCCTCTTGTGGATATTCTCGATACTGAAAATGTGGTTGCTTACAGACTTTTCAGAGAACACTGTACTTTCTATAACGGAGTATACGTTAAAGACCTCAGTCGGCTTGGAAGAGATCTGAAGGACGTGATTATTGTCGATGTATTCCCATTTTCTTTGATCCAATTGATCTGAGCGCTTTACTTTTAGAACTCTCCAAACTCTTTTCTATTTCACCCTAAGAACGCCTTCCTTATTAAAAACTTCTTTGATGACAAGACCGACAGAGAACTTGAAATTTCAACACCATTTTTCGAATTTATGGCAGGGGTAAATGAGTTTGCACAATAGTTGTTGACTTGTTATTGATTTATAGATCGCTGATGTTCGGCCAACCGAAAATTGGAGGATAAAATATTTTGAAGGAGAAATTGAAGAACTCATGAATGGTCAGAAAAGCAACCCTATGGGTGCTTCCGTAGTCGAAATAAAGCACCCTGATGAAAGTAGCGACACTCTGTCTGGTAAAACTCCGAAGGACTGGGCTGAAACAGATGAAGAAACTCCTGCACAGCCCATGAAGCAGTCCAAAGATAGTGCCATGGTCTTCCCTAGCATCATGAAAAGGCGCAATAGTTATACTATGGTTCCAAATAAAGGCTCACCAGCGAACTTAACTTCAAATAAAGATCCTAAAGATATCTTCTCTCCCAAGACTGAGTTTGATGAGAAGGTGGAAAAACCTAAAGGGAGAAAGTTTGTTTTCCCTACTCTGAAAAATAGACATCAAAACAGACATTGTGTCACAGAAAATGCTGATGTAGAACTGGAGCCATTCGAACTGGAAAAAATCAAGCAGTTAGAGATGGCCAATGAAGAAGACGTTGAAGACAGAAAGAAAATCGAAGAAGCCAGATTTTTGAATTCTAAATTCAATATACAGTCTCCTGTTCATCACAAACTTGGAAATGGAAATCATTTTGAGTATCCTACAGCAAACGAATCGGCTGAAATTTTGCACCCACCTGTGAGGAAACTATCAGCTAACTCGCTCTATCGCCCAGTAGAAGAAGCCAGCCAAGGAACAGGTGATTCTCAAGAATAAGAGAGCGCAACAATTATCAATTTTTTTCTTTTGTATATTTAACGAAATATATTTTTGATCATCAATTTGCAAGATCGAAACTTGAAATATTTCTTGTTTAGTTGATTTGCAAGACATTTGTAAAGCTCAATCATAATTCAGCTGTTTGAGTTTGGATTTTCAACATTTTTATCTTAAAATTTATATTGAAAATTACCTAAAAGCAGTCCTTTTTCTTCCTCTTATGGCCTTTTTTAAATAAGCAACAGTGGTTGGTCAGGCATAAGGTAACAATCATTCGAGTAGTACTTTCACTCAATCCTAATTTTCTTTGTTTCTTTATCTTTCAAAATTTATTTTCATTTTAGCAATTAAAGAGTAATCGAACTAGCTTATCTATACCAATCGTTAAGGAAAACAACCACGATTACAAATAATTCTGGATTGCTGATGAAAAAATTTTATAACATCAATATTTTTAATACATGGAACTCTAAGTGTGTATGAGTTCGCCGTTACAAAATTGTCTGAAATGCTACCTGAATACGGTTTTATGTTATTCAGCAGATTGCGCGATGCTTTGTTCGAGTTGGCTTCTATTAGATAAGACTAAACCCTGATCTTCGATGATGATCATTTTCCAATGATTCTTCTTTGATACAATCTTCATTGTAAGTACAGTACCTCGAGGGGCTCGTACAAATACCCACTCAGTTAGAAGCAGCCTTTTTACATAAAAGAGAATGATACTGAAGATGACTAACGAGAAGATCGAAATCAAGAAGTAATGTACGACACCAACAACGACATCTTGATCAATTCGATTCATGTGTGATAAACTCCAAGAGATTCCAATCAATAATCCCACAGAGAGCAGAGTAATAATAACCAAAACAATGTTAATTTTTTGATTGGAAGGGTCTTCGACAAAGCTCTTCAACTCTGAACATGCGAGTCTTCTTCTATTTACAATGCGATAGGGGGTTTTGCATATTTCACACTTCAGAGCACTCTCTTCGGCTTTACTTTCAATCCATTTTTGCAAGCAAGCACTGTGTGCGTACGCAATAGACCCCTTGCAGTTGCACGGTTCTACCAGCTTAATTTCTGAATCATCATCCTTACAAATGCGACAAAATTTCTCTTCCAGCTCATTAAGATCGCTTTGTTGGTCGGATGTCACAGAATGAGGTCGTTGAGCAACAACGACAATGCTTTGATGATTTTGAGTGACAGTAGCAGGCAAAGGTGGAGCAGATATTTGAAGGGATTCCTTCTGGTCGACTTTTTGTTCCTCTTCAGTTTGTTTCCTTCCTTCAGATTTTTTCTTTGCTAAATTGAGCACGCTTTGAATTTCATCCTTAATCTCTTCGAGTTTCCCACGAAAAGTTGAAGGGATTTCTTCAGTGTCATCTTTCAGCCGCTTTGTCATGGATGTGACGCAAGTGTATTCTTCATTCCTTGTTTCAGGTATTCCCGTGAGAAGATTCGCTTGAGTATTCACATTTTTTCCAGGGAAAGACTTCTTGGTTGGGATTTTTTTGACTGAATTAGCATAATATTGACTAGAATTTGTATCTAGTACAACTCCACTATTCTCTGAGGTATTCAGATCATTTTGTGCTGAGGCAAGTTTCTTATTCAGGATGTTTTGGTTTATGTTAAGTCTGCTGACTATATCTGCAACAGCTTGGTGGCTTTCGCTCATGGATGCATTGAGCGAAACGCTATGTGGTGAGAGAATTGGATTGCCAAATGCAATCCGACTCTGAGGTTCCACACTTAAGCTCATATTGTGCTGGCCATGACTACTAGAAAAAGACCTATCCTGATACTTTGATTTTTTCGACAGTTTCTGGATCTCTAGTGGGTTAGCTCTTAGAGGGGTCTCTTTGAGGTTTAATTTCGCAACGACTTCGAGTATTTCTCTGTGTCTGCGCACAAGTTTCTCATCTTTGGCTGATTAGGAATTCAATTAGACCTCATAAAGTAGACAAAGCAGGTATACATTCGTGGGTATAGTGAACACTGTGTTCTGAGTGATGTGGACTTGCAAGCTTGCTGTTCATGTGTGTGTTAATATTTCAGTCAATTCAAAATAACAATTTAAAATAAATTGAGAAACTTTCAATGGTGTTATTTCCAAATGTCTTATGGTCAAAAATTTAAATACCTGAGCAATTGCTTTGCTCAGTCGAAGCGAGAGCGAAGATTCCTTAATTACATTATGAGAAAGAATTTAAATGAAGTTAAAACTGGGGGAAAAAGGGAATTTCTGAAGTAACTGATCCTATATGGAAAAAATTAAGAGTTTTTTCCTAACAATTAAAAATAAATTGTTCATTTAATCAGCCCACTTTGAGTTATTTCTTAGCAGAAGAGGCTATTTTAATAATTTTAGTCGTGGAGCAACATGGCATGACGAGTTCTAGTTGCCATTCATAAATTGAGCTTTTTGATACTGATTTTTTTTTATTTTATGCATTTAAGTCTCACCTTTGGACAAATTAAACCAAATTGCAACCCAATATTTAATCAGCAATTATATAATGCTATTATACAAAGAAGAATGAAACTTACCAGGCAAACTAAAAAGCAGAGGTTTTGCGACTTGAGCAAATTACTTCATCAATGCCAAATTCAACTTGGGAATTAATTGGAAGATAATCCCGCTCTCCAATTGAAGTGGACTTGAGATGATGATAATCGCTGTTATTATGGTCATTAGTCAGAGAATCTTCGCTTGCTCTTGACCTAGATTTCATACAGCACCGTAAACACGTTGCATTGATAGTTCCGGATAGGCCATATGCTATTGAATTGAAGAAGCCTTGCGAATATAGCAAAGAATGGTTGATCACATCCCAAGGGTGCTGAATATGTGTTTGAAAAAGGAAAGTAGACAATCCTCCAATGGTGAAGGGTAGATAGCAAACAATCAAGATCAGAGGATAAAGCATGAGTTCCAAGCGCATGTTCACTCCAGAGTTGCGGAGTTTTTTAAAGGTGTAAATGTAGCAGTAGAAGCAGTAAATGAGACTGCCAAGACAAGGTACCACAAGCACGATCCTCTGAAACAACTCGCTGTAAAAGCCCACATTACCTCGCTGATGCCAGCAAATTCCTTCGGGATGAAGACTCAGATATCCACTGAAGCCTCCTATCAAACCTGCCGCAAGAGCTAAAAGAGTAGTATAGAAGCAATATTTGCGAAAGTACTTGTCGATTGCATCAATTTGTTCGGCCTTTGTCACCACAATAAGAGAATGAGCAAAATTACAAGTCCAAAATAGAGAGCCTGAATAACCAAATCCCATGAAGGTCCCGATGATCTTACATTGAGCTTCATTGGATGCAGGTACGAGGAGCAAAAGACCTCCGCAGTTTGCAATTAGATCTGCCACTGAAAGTGCCACAACCATTTTCCCAATTGTACATTTTTGAGTTTTGTAAATGAAAGTCAGTGCGATATTGAAGATACTTCCGATAATTGAGATCATATCCACCGTTATAATCGCTGGATTGTTCGGCCTCAATAAGTCTGAGCTCTCGCCTAGGTTGCGATAACTTTCTTCTAATGTTATTATCTCCATTTAATTTAAACCTTTTCTGATTCAGAGTTTTATATCTACTTGAGATAATCATGAGCTATTTTTTCGAATCTAAGTTTCTCATGTGATTTTAGAAGTTTTTCGAAGCTTTTTCGTAAATTTTCTTAAATACGAGTGCAATAGCAAAGAATTAAGTAATATGCAAATTGATGAAAATAACTTGTTATTGAGAACGTAACATAATTCCCACATCCTTCTCTAAAACTTGTTTTCAATAAAATCTGGTCCACAAATTTTGAATGGCTAAAATGAAAAGGTTCGAGTTGGATAGATAAGACTTTCTTTAAACCCAGTATTTTCAAAGGTGTCTTCAATCTCCAAAGTTGGACCCAATTCTTCAGTTTGCTTTGCGTTTTTGCGGCATAATTTATTGCAAGTTCCATTGAGAGTCCCTGACAGCCCATATGCAATTGAATTAAAAAACCCTTGCGAGTAGAGCAGCAAGTTTAAGATCATGTTGTATGGATATACTATTTTCTCACCTATGAGAAAATTGATGACATTTCCCAACACAAAAGGGAGATAGCAGATGATTAAGATTAACGGATAGAAGAATAGCTCCAACCGAATTCCAAGCTTTGAATTTCTGAGTCTCTTCCAGGCGTAAGCGTAGCAGAAAATACAAAATAATATACTCATGGTGCAGGGTACTAGAAGTATGAGAGCCTGAAAGCGTTCCACAGCAGGGTCACCGTCTACATTCCAACAGTATCCTGATTTATCTTGGTCAAGATAACGAGAGGCAGCTAATATGACAGCCAGACTGAATGAAAACACAAAGGATGATATCACGTATTTCCGTAGCCATTCTTCAATTATCATTATATTTCGGCCCCTTGTTGTTAAGATGAGAGAATGTGCGAAGCAACAGGTCCAAAAAAGTGATCCTAAATATCCAAACCCAATGATAAAGCTCATCACAATGCAATGAAATGAGGAAGCAGCTTTAATTGCCAGTAAAATACTCGAAATGTTAGCGATCAGATCCATCCCAGAGAGAATTATTACCATTTTTCCAATTGCAAACTTATATGATCCAAAGAAATAGGTCGTTGCGATGTTGATCACGCTGCCAATGATAGAAATGGCATTGACTGTGATCATAAACGGGTTTGTAGGACCGAATTTGTCTGGATCCAAGAGGAAAGCTAGTGGCTGCTCATAATTCAGTATCGAGATCATCTTTTTCCAGTGGATGTTAAGCTCACTTTTTTTTTTTAATCAATAACCGATATTTAAACAAGTGCTGAGCCATCCCATGATAATAATGTGCATGCCATCACCCATCGCTGAAAGAGCTACTGAATAATGAATAGCTCATTGGGACTGAGCTAAGTGCAGACTAATGAGAAGAAGAGCACGAAACCTAAAAAAAAACAAAAAAGGGTTTCGAGTCATTGAGCTCTCTTCTCTCTAAGAGAGAAGAGATGGTAATTTATAGTATTATTCTGATAACTCGTATAAAGAGAACTTGCTGGCCGACTACTTTTTCATTTGTGGAAGAAAAAGAGTTTTCAAATGTCCATGCATGAAAAAGAAGACAAACTGCGGAGCTTAAACGGCTCAACAAAATACAAGTTATGTTCCGTCATGAGTCCCAGTGACAAAATTGCGATGAGACTCACTTTTCATAAAAATATCCAATGTACACTAATAAAATCAGAATTACGAACCACTTCGAAGACTTCTACAACAGCTGACTAAGAGTCTTGTTTCTCAAGGATCGGCGATTTTTCTGATACAAGTTTTTTTACTGTTTCTTCCGGGATTCCGAGCTGCAAACCTTCATATAAATTGTAAGGTTCTAGAATAGACTTTAACAATACCATCTAAAGCTGTCGTCAAAACGACTTGGCAAGAGAGCCTTGTGCGACTAGAAACAGCAATAAAATGGTGACGATGATTGCTCTTGCTCAAGAATATTACTTTGTCTTGTAATCTTCTATTTTATTTTTCAGCATTACTAACTCCCTTTTTTGTGGTTGCGGAACGCTTTCATATTTATTGTTCATGTGCACAGCACAGGTTGCGCATTTCATTTCTCCATTGCATTTACCTTGATGAAAGTTACTCGAAAATTAATGGTCCAAAAAATTACCGAAATTTTGAGTGCTGATGCTCATTGTGCTCGACAATAATTGCATCAAGTTTGTTTCTAGAAGAGACACAATGTAAGTTTAAGAATTCATTTTGTCCAACCTGACTCGGCGTAAATGGTCTTTTTGGCTCCAGTTTTTCCCAAATCAAGCTCAATGCGAATCTTCTTTCCATAGCTAAAATTCCTCGTGATCTGCAAAGCAAGAAATTTCTGAGTTGTCGCTCCCAATAGTGACCTGCTCTTCTGCACTTGAAGCATTATAGATGAGATAGATTTGGTTCAAGTAATAGAGTAATTTGTTACTCGCTTTTCAATTGCTTTCGAAACGCCGAAGAACCAAAACTCGTTTGATTCCAAAAATAAATTTAATTTAGGGTTGATGTCCTGTCAAAAACCTCTTTATGAAAAACGTCCGAAATATTATTGTTTTGGTCGAGGCCTCAACAAGAGTGAAGAAAAAAGGATCTTGACTGAAAAAAATTTCAGGATCCGATGATTTCATGCAATGATTCTTATTTCTGAGGAAAGTGAATTCGGTGTCATCTTTAATATACAAGATGTTTGATATGCCATTTGTATTTCCAATAATGCTTGAAAGAATAGCTAATTCATCAACATTGTCTCTAGGCAAGGTTCATTTTGTATCAATTCTGCTCAAACTTGTCTACTGTGGTGGGGGTCTGTTAGTTGACGTTTTTATTAAGAATAATAGAATTAGGTTATGTCCTGTGTTATTTGAGCAGTTTATAAAAATTTATTAGCTGCATTTTTTCCATTTCCACATGCAATCTGCCGACCCTATCAAGAAAACTCTTTTCAGTGAAATTATTGAAAAATATGAGACTTTCTTTTTCGACTGCGACGGTGTTCTTGTATGCTTCTGTCTTAAACACACTTTAATCTTCATTATTTAGTGGGAGGAAGAAAAACCTATAAAAGCCGCGAAAGAGACGTTATGTGAACTGAAAAAGTTTGGAAAAGAGATTATCATCGTCACAAACACAACGAATTCACGGAGAAGAATCAAAGAGAAACTATTGCAGTTGTTGGATATTGACATCGATATTGAGAAAGTAGCATACAGCTTCTATTCTGTCTTATTTTTTCCCCAGATCTATGCTTCATCCTATCTCACAGCGTTATATCTGAAGCAGTTCGCACCTACGGTCAAAAAGATTTATGTTATCGGAAAATATGGCATAGTCGAAGAACTTAAACTCCAAGGGTTCGAAGTGCTCTGGGCTCAAGATCACAAGGAGCTTAGCATGGAAGCGAAAGAGTTCGCCAACCTTGAAACTGATGACGATATTGGGGCTGTGGTACGTTTTTATCTATTTGGTGAAATATAATTTTTCTGTTCAGGTCTGCGGGTTTGATCCTGATATTAACTTCTATAAGATTTGCTATGCTTCTCTATGCCTTCAGAAAGGGGCCTTGTTTATCGCTGGAAATGAAGACGCAAATTCAAAGAATGGCAAATACAAAATGCCTGGAGGTGGAACATTTGTCAAGGGGTTGGCTTACTGCTCAGAAAAAGACTCATATATTACCGGAAAACCAAATCCATTTCCGATAAATCATGCATGTGAGGCATTCAAGCTTGACAAAAAGAAATGCATTATGGTAGGAGATAATCTAAAAACAGACATTCCTCTCGGTCATAATGCGAATATTGCCACTTGCCTTTTACTGACGGGAATTACTACTGAGGATGATCTTATAGAGTTTATTGCGAGTAATCCCAGATATCTTCCTCACTTCCATGCTTCAGATCTTTCTGTTTGCTCGGGCTATATTGTGGGTTAGCAAGTTTTAAGTACTAAACATCATAAGTATTTACTGTTGAGTTTTCATGCCTTTTTATTTTATTTTTCTTGTTAGTATCTGACTATATTCTATACCTATCTGAGATGTTTCTGTATTCAAAGGAGCACTACAATCTAAAAAATATATCTCTCATTCAAGTTCGATTTCTTAAAGGGTAGCTTACAAAATTTGCTCTCGTCTTTGTCTTTGAATAATGAACGAGTTATTATAGAAATGAAACAAGAATTTGAAGCAGTTTTATATATTATTTTGCATTACCTTCTGGCCCTCCACATATGTGGCATCAAACCTATATAAGAAAAGAGGTCAAGCAACTGAATTTATAAACTTCTTCGCAATAAGGGAAAAAAATTGTATGCACTCCAAAAAATTAAACATTTTTTTTATTTTCTCGAATTCTTCCCACAATTGGATATTTGCGTTTCATTTTGGTAAACCATTCTCTCACGTTGACATGCTCTTCTTCTGATAATTTGGCTGTATTATAGGTGTTGATATATTTCTCGTCGAGAGACAATTTAGCTAAAGAAACCGAGCAGTCCTTTCCTGCAAGTGTTGAATAACCTCCGCCATGTTGGAAGTTTTCTAAAGGAAAACAGTAAAGTTGTCAGATAGAAAATATATAATAAGATGTCATTACCTGACTCAGTGACATCAAATACTACATTCTGAATAGAAATGTATATCTTTTTTTCGTCATTGCCGTTGAACCGAGCAAGTTCTTCATAAGTAAATTCTAAATATTGATGATGAGAGTCAATTCAGGTGTCCCTGTTCTGAAAAATCTGACCTTTATTAGGAATTAGTCTATTTTCCGGTTCTGCTGGGAGATCACTTGATGTAGCCTCATTTGGTGCAGTCCATCCTGACTTGAAAGCATCCAAGATGATATAAATGGTATACAACACCAGGATTATTCCAGCCAACAATAGATAATCCATTTCTAACTGATTGAATGATGTTTATGATATAAACGTGCGATATTTAAGAATTCAGAAAGGGCCGAATTTTTTGAGTATTTAAACAATTGCTATCTATCCTTGATCGTTGGAGTGCTGAAGAAAAAGGGAAGTTGTTAGTGTTAGTGATAAGACGTTACCTAGGACAAACACTCGGCGGAATTACATTCATAGATAGAGAAAATGAGAATATGTGTGAATTCGCTCATCTCGACAACCAAAATATTTCTGAGCTATCATGCCGAGAATGCTCAAAGAAGACCCGAGAGTTTTTCATACTTAATTATCAGCAAGGGAACGTTTTGTCCATCTACAATTAGAGTTTTTCTTCAAAATTTACATCCAAAGATATCTGATGTCATAGGGATTCCAATTATACGAATTACACACTAATTTGGTGAAAGAAGAAGAAAAAGAATCACTCCAGAAGAAAAACATAGATAGCGAAAATGAGCCAGCACGCTCAGGAACTAAGGTTAATTAAATCACATCAGAAAAACTTCTCAAATTTCTTAAAAAGTCACGCGTTAGTCAGGCATTTGGCTTAAGGGTTGGTTCAAATGTAAAGTTCCTCGAAAATCCCCCTTCATAACTTTTGTGATGTGCTTAATGGTGGCTAATCTGCTCTTTCATTAGTATTTTGGACTCTATTCATCAAATGCCAACAGCAGTTGATACCCAAGAAACGAATCTTGAAACAAAAGATGAGTAGTTTAGCGAATTCAGGAAATTATTGCTCTGAGAGCTAGTTGGCGCATCTTTCAGAATTCCAAATTTATTTTTGAAATATTCTTAAAAAGCGTATTTACTATATACTTTGAATTTTTTCTCTAATTTCGGTCGGTGTAAGGAAGCTAGTTAAAAAAAATTTCTTTCAAGGTAAGGAGTTTACTGAGAAAGAGAATTGCAAAATGCTGTATTCGATCACATATTCAGTCTTCTATCATTTTAGAAATTTTCAATGCCTGCTTCTATTAAACTATTTCTAGAGAAAGCCATTTTTTGACTTCTTCTAAGGTGATTGTGATGCTATCATTGAGAAACCATTTTTTCCCTTCCTCTATGAATTGAATGGTAAATAAGTTCCTCTACTAGAACTAACTACCAGTCGTTACCCTCGAAAACTAAGTCAACGTACTATCAAGGAAACATACTAATCTATCATTCAGATTTATTAAAATAGTCAATTCAAAAAATTTTACACAGATTTGCTACAAATAAAAATGGTACAGCCTAATTTTGCATTACTGTTGGACAAGTCTTCCCCTTTCAACGAAAACAAGATTGCACTTCTGGATCAATTGACAGAAGGCATGAATTCCAATAATCCTCAACTGGTTTGTATCTTCTTTTGGCTAAGATAGCTAATCCTATTTTATCATAGATTAACATCGCTAATAAGGTCCTTACCGAGTTAAAAACTGACGGCGACTTCTGGCAATATTGTGATATGATCCTGGAAAACTCTAAGAGCATCCATTCCAAGTTCTTTGCGCTACTTGCTTTAGAGGAAGCCATAAATGTAAGGAATCCATAATGGAGCTTTTGTTTCCCTAATACCCCGCCTGTAAATAGACTCGGTGGAAAATCTTCCCGGAGAATCAAAAAGAGGCTATCAAGAAGTACATGGTCAGCCTTGTGATTAAGCTGGGTTCAAACCAGATAAACGACAAGCTCGTTCAAGTTTTCTTGAATAAAGCCAACTCACTTTTGATCTCGGTACAAAAACAATGCTATTTCCTCTCTTATCCTCTTCCGAAACTCGGCTAGATTGTCAAAAACGAATGGAGCAACACCTGGCTTACATTTATTCCCGAGATTGTTGGATCTTCGAAAACAAATCAAAACCTTTGCGAGAACAATCTTAATCTCTTGAAGTATTTGAGCGAGGAGATTTTTGACTACTCCAAGAACAAGCTGACCAGCGATCAGATAAAGGAGCTCAAGAGCAAACTTACAAATGAGTTCGGATCTATTTATGAGCTCTGCCATACCATTTTGAAATCGCATTTTGAGCAGCAAGTCAAGGGTTCACTTGTGGCCGCTTGCTTGAAGACATTGCTGGCATTTTTGAGCTGGATTCCTCTCGGATATATTTTCTTGACTGATTTGCTTGAGATTTTGCTGAAATTCGTTGACACAGCAGCTTATCGTTCATTAGCCATCAGATGCTTGGCAGAGATCGCATCTTTGGGCATTGAAGATTTACAAGGAGATGATGCCGCGAAGATCAAACAGAAGGCCTTCCAGATGTTTACAACATTTTTGTTTAAGTTGAGCAATATTATTCCTGCTGAAGTCCCTCTATCGATTGAAAGAGCAAAGCTCGTTGGTCAGCAAGGAAACAACCTTCCAATGTTCGATAACCTCTGCCAAGTACTCCATTTAGTTTTTTTATTCCCATTAACTCATTTCTCGGCTATAGATTCTTGCATTATTCTTCACTGGATTTTTCAAGACCCATCTGGGGTGGATTGAACCATTGGCTGATAATCCAGAGAATCCTGAGCAAACCATGACGATCGAAGTCATTAAGAAAGGCTTTGACTATCTCGTGAATTTGACCGATTTGGCTGAAGATCAGTGCTGGAAAATCTGTGCCGAGTTTTGGCATGATTTCACTAACGAATTAATCAAGAGACAAACACAAAGTAGATAACTATCCTTTTGTTGAAATGGCTTTATTAACAATTTCCAAAGACATGGGCGGACAGAATGGATTCTCGATGAATAATGAACCTCTGCTTATTTTGAACGTCCAAAAGCCTACATTAAAGACTTTTGTGTACAATCCAGCTTTTGTTCAAGTCAGAAAGGTCTTAATTACAAGAATGGCCAAGCCATTTGAGGTACTTCTTCCGTTATTAAGTAAATAATAATTAACTTTATTTTTTTTGGTAGGTCCTCATCGTCATTGATGAAACTGGTATTCCAGTCAAAGAACAACTCGAGAATACCGAAAACACCAGCATGTACGAGATTCTCAAGCAGCTCATGATCAACTTGGCAAAACTCGACTGGGATAACACCAAAACCATTATGGAAGCCAAACTTGAGCGCCAAGTACAAAACTTTCTATTTGTCATGCTAGAATTCTAACTTTCATCTTAACGAAATAAAGATGGATGGTACTGAATGGTCCTTCGATAACTTGAACAGCTTGTGCTGGGCTATCGGATCTATCAGTGGTACTTTGCCTGAAGCTGATGAGAAAATATTCTTGATCTCCATCATCAGAGTAAACTTTTCCTCTCTCTGTGCTGATAAATTTACCATCTCGAAATTCAGACTCTTCTCAATCTAACAGAAAAGAAGAAAGGCAAGGAAAACAAAGCCGTCGTTGCTTCAAACATCATGTAATTCCTATTATGAGTAGCCAATATGAACTGAATTATTTAGGTATATCTGCGGACAATATCCAAGATTCCTTCGCTCAAACTGGAACTTTTTAAAGACTGTGGTCAAAAAGCTGTTCGAGTTCATGCATGAGTCTTATCCGGGTATCATGGTAATATAATGAAAAATTGTTGGGATTGAACTGGAACTGTTTTGAATAGGAAATGGCTTGTAACACATTTTTGAAGATTACCCTGACTTGCAAGAGCGAGTTTGTGATTGTTCATCTGAAGACTGATGACTCGAAAACTTATGAATCCGAGCCATTTATCAACGAGCTTATTAGAAAGATTCCAGAGGAGATTGACATGCTCGAGACTCCTCATCGTTTGATCTTCTACGAAGCCGTGGGACACATTATCTCAGCTGAGCAAGACCCAAACACTCGCAAATATTTGCTTGAAGGTCTCTTTGCTGAGCTTTGGGCCGCATGGGAATCGATCATTAAAGAAGCCTCTCATAATATGGATGTCCTCAAGGTATCTCTTAGAATTCTCTCAAAAACATTGGCTTACAAATAATTTCAAGGATGAAAAATATATTGACCAAATCTCCTACATCCTTAAAATTCATGAAAGAGTCGCATTTGGTGTTGGACACTTCTTCTATCTCTGTCTTGGTAAGTTCCGAAACATTATTATATTGAACCTAACTTTATTATTAGCCAAAATTTATCTCGACATGCTCAAACTCTACATCTTCTACTCCGAGTTGATTTCGAACGAAGTGAAAAACAATGGAAAGCACATCTTGCAGTGGACCATCGTGAAAAAGATGAGAGGCGTCCGAAAGAATATTTTGGGTCTTATCACTACTTACATGGAAAAAACTGAGGATCCTCATCTCGTCGCAGAGAACTTCGTCCTCCCAGTTCTCCAGATCCTTAAGGACTACTGCAACAACATTCCTGAAGCCAGAGAAGCTGATGTCTTGATATTGTTTAGCACGATTATCAGAAAACTCAGCTTTGCTATTACTGCTGCCATTCCACAAATTTTGGAGTTGACTTTTGCTGCCAACATCCAGATGATTTCTACGGACTTCAACAGCTTCCCTGATCACAGAGTTAATTTCTTCGAGTTCTTGAAAGCTGTTGTTAGCAACTGCTTCACGGGTAATTCTTCCCATCAATCTCAAATTCCTAACTTGCGATTTTTTTAAATAAAGCGCTGTTCAACATCCCTCCTGACCAGTTCCGTACGGTTATCGACTGTATCATTTGGGCGTTCAAGCATGACCATCCTAATATTTCGATGATGGGTTTGGATACGTTGATTGTTGTGCTGAGAGTAAAATAATACTCTTTTTTGACTCTAAGCTCATTGATAAATTTCTTAATAGAATGTCAACTTAGACGCAAATGTGGCGAATCAATTCTACGCGATCTACTACATGCAGCTTATCCAAGATCTGATGTACATTTTAACTGACTCCTTGCACAAGAGCGGATTTAAACAGCAATCACAGATTCTCGCGCTCATGTTTGAGGTTGTTGACAAGGGATTGGTAATCACTTTATATTTTATCACTTGCTTACGGAATAACTTTAGCTTACTACTCCTCTTTACAACACGATGCAAAATCCAGGAATCTCGAACAACAAAGAGTACGTGTACAATGCAGTAGTCAATCTCCTTTCGAATTCGTTCCCAACGGTATCAAAGCAACAAACCGGACAGCATGTGCTGAGATTTTTCCAAACCAGTGGAAACTTGCATGATTTCAAGGTAATATTGAGACCGAGTAACGGAATTATCTAACGTTACATTACAGATCGCATTGAGTGATTATCTGGTTAATCTCTCGCAATTTTCAAATGATATGGAAGCGCTAGGGATAAATACTCCAAGTAACAAGAACAACCAAAATACAATGGGTTAGTTTAGTGGAATCTTAGAAGTCAAAACATGAGAGCTTGCAAATGGTTGGTTTTTTACAATATTCGTATGCCTTCATCATCGTATTATTCTATGTGTTTAATAGGGTTGCTGGAATTTTTAACCATTTCATAGTACATGGTTCTTAAAAAGGAAAAATTATGGGAGAAAGAAAAAAATAAAGCTTTGAAAAAAGGGCACAAATTTGAATTAATAATTGAATATTTCAGTTTCTTGACCTGCAGCGCATAGCGCGCGACGAGGGAATTGAGAGAAAATATCTTGAAGCATTTGAATCTAGATCGAAAAATTGTGATGTGATTCAAACATTTCAAATTATGAATTTAGGTCGTTTGTCGAAATTTCATAGAAATAAAATCAAAATTTGAAAGTTTAGATTAACGCTCTCAGTTCCGAATTCTTAATGAATCCCAAAGGTATTTCAGGTCCACTTTGGTGCGTGTTAACTCAGTTTTATTTGCAGAAGAAGTAACAGACTCTCAAAACACTCCGCTTATGGACTATTCAAACCTGTCGAATCAACAAAATATGAGTGGAGTGAAACCCCAGTACCCTTATCCAGGCACAATGACTCCTCCGCCGTTCATGCAGATGAATACTAACATGCAATATAACCCTAAGATGATGCAGGAATACCCCAACCAGCGTATCAGATATACTCTTTCAAACAGAAATTTAAACTTCTTTATTTTGAAATAGAAATGATGCAAAACTATAGTTCAGTTAGTTCAAATTCTCAGCAACAACAACAGCAGCAACCTCAGCAACAATTCCAAGACTTTAGGCAAGAAATGCCAAAGTTTAACCAAAACCCGATGATGGACGTCGAATTCATGCAGAATATGATGAGAATGTATGGCAACCGGGGAATGTTTAACCCAATGATGTTTCAACCAATGACACCGACAGCTAATCCTATGGACTTTTTCAATTTCGCAAACTCCATGATGATGGCATCACAATTTATGAATCAGATGCCAAATCCAATGATGAGTAAATTTTTTTCACTTGAATGCTGATGATTTAACTGTTGTTGCTCTAGACTTTGACATCTCAAATCAAAACATCAATCCAAACTTCAGCGAAATGTTCAATAAAAATCTTAATAACCCTCAAAATTACTACTCCATGCCTGGTGTGATTAATCCTGGAGTGGTTGATCCGAAGTTGAAAGGCTCGCAAGTGCTCGATCAGAAAGATGTGAATTATTTCTCAGGGCCGCAACAGCAATTCCATTCGCGAAATCCAAGCACAATAACCGCTGTCAGTGACATAGCAGAAAAAAATCTAAATAGATCTGAAATATCAACAGTGGAAACTTTGCAAAGTCAAGCAGAAAAGGTCGGCCAGAGTCCATATAGATATAAGCGAGGCGCGCAAGATGAGAAAAAAGAGAACCAGCCTCCTACCAAGAATGACTTTGAACCGTCTCGAGTTTATGAAAGTCCTGAGACCAAAAAGCCCGAATACCTTGGAAGACAGCCAAAGCCTTTAGATGACGCAGCCATGCAAGATGACCAATTTAACAAGCCCTTGACCTCTCGTAGGAACGGTGATTCACCAAGAAGGACACATGGGTCGGATGATGCGGCTCTTTCAAGAAGAGGAGGACAGAGCACGCCTGAACGTGAAAGTGTAAGACAGAACCAAAGGAGAGGGAGGAAATATGATTATGATACTCTGGCTGATGACAGGCCCATCAGAAACTCAGCTTTCGATGAACAACCCATCAGAAGTTCAAGAATGGATGAGAGATCATTCAAAGCTTCAGAATTTGAAGATAGACCGATCAAAAGCTCTGGAAGATATAACTACGCAGAAATATTTCAGTCAGAAGGAGAGAGCCACATGGATCAGGAACCAAAAGATGACTTCAAGCAGGCTTCTCATGAGAAAAAAGAAGTTGTTCAAAGACCCAAACATGTTTTTGAGGACATTCCGATAAGTGGAAAAGCTTCAAAACGTTTCGAAGAGCTTCTAGAAGAGCAATTGCAAAATGATCCGAGCGCAAGCCGCGGACGATCTTCACCCAACAGGTCCCGAGACGACGAAACTGGTGAAAAAAAATCTTTCTTGAGAAAGAAATCTATGAAATTCCTCTCAAGCGCAGCTAATCGCTCTCAGGTCAATAAGAAAACAACTCCCACTAACAAGGGCGCTGATGTTCTTCCTTCACCTCAAGCAAGCAGTTCTCAAGCGAATCAATTCTCACAGCCATATGCTGTCAAAGGCGAATCGAAGAGCGTGGACAAATCTGCTGCAGTTTCACAAACTAAGCTTCGCTCTGAGAGCAGTGAATATGAAGAGAATGAACAAAAGATCGCCGAAAGCAAACCAAACCGGAAACCTCCAAAAAAATTTTTAGCTAAAGGAGAAGGCAGAGGCGGTGGTAAAGGCATAAATACCTCTCAAGAGTCTTATTCAAAAGGAGTCCAAAAGACTGAACCTGAGCAGTTTTCACAATTGAAATTAGATGATAGACGCATCTCAAAGCAGTCAAAGAGCGTGGAGCCTAATACAGAAAAAAGAAATAGCTATGACAGCTCGAATAAGGAACAGCTGGATTCCAGCAATAAAGAAAGTCCTAGAGAGACCAAAGGTTCAAGTCCTCAAGCAACGGAAAGAACTGAGAGGCGAGGTACCGATGAAGATGAAATTATCAAAGATAAGATTGAAGCCCTTAACTCAGAGATAGCGAAATTTAAGCTTGAGAATGAACGAGTCAAAAAGATTAGACAAAAGCACGAAGATATGCTGAGGAACCTAAATAAGGAAATTGAAGACTTTGAGAAGAGAAAGATCCAACAAGAGAGGGAACTTGAACACTGGAAAGAGGAGGAAATGAAAAAATTCAAAAGAGAAAAACGAATGGCTGAAAAAAATAAATCAAATAAGGAAAAGGAGGAAGTCGAATCTCTTAAATTGGAGATCGCACATATGCAAGAAGATTTCAAGACCAAGGAGCATAAATATCGGATGATGATTGAACGACTGAAGAAGCAAGTAGAGGATCTAAGCTTCAGAAATAATGAGCTGACTCAAGAATTGAAAGTCTATGAAGCAGCAGCAAAGGGGGCGATTAGCAATCAGGTTGGGCAAGCGGTCGGGAATAGGCCAACCACAGCAGGCAGTAAAGACAATTCAATGGCGAATATTATTGAAGAGGAAGAAGAGCATGATGATGATGCCGATCGCCAAAATAGTAATCAGAAAAAGCAAGCTCAATCCGCGGCTAAAGAGAAAGGTGGCAAAAGCACACCCTCTAGTGCTGAGAAAAATTATCTGCCGAAGTTTGGAACTTCTACCCATCAAGCAGAAAATACTAAACCAAAAACAACCCCAAATCCAGATGAGGCAAATGACGAGAAGAATCCTAAATTACGTTTGATGAAACGTGTTCTTGCTGAAGATGACTATAAATATGAATCGAATCCATACTATCAAAATTATTTGGAACAAATAAGTAACTCAAAAAAAAAATTTCTATCCGTGGTTAATAAAATCTCTTTTTCTCATTTAGCGAACAATAGCAACAAGGTTACGAGTCAAACTGCGTCAAATGATGGCAAGATTCAGAGAATATATGAGGACGGGAAAAAAGAAGTTATATTCCAAAACGGCGTCAAACGCGAGGTAATTTTCAACAAATCACTAAAAGAAGCTGACTGATTGACCCTATGCAGATATTCCCTGATGGCTATACGATAGTTCATTTTACAAACAAAGATATTAAACAAGTAATATTATCAACCACATGAGACAATTCATTGAAACCTTGTTGCATTAGACGTTCCCTGACGGAACTGTAGTTTACTTCTTCGCCGAAGCAAACACTACCCAAACTACATTAACTAATGGAACAAACGTACCTAAGCTATAACCGAAGACCTTAATCCTAATGTTATGACAATAGATATTCAGGTTTGCGAATAATCAAGTAGAATTCCACAATGCAGACTCCACCAGAGAAATACAGTAATACCTAATTCAATCATTAGATTCAGACATAACTCTTTCTCTTTACTATTAGTTTTGCTGACGGAACGAAAAAATTCATAAACTTAAATAGCGAAGAGATCACATTGTTTGGCGACGGCACCCTGCAAAGAGTAACTCCTGATAAGACAAAATACATCGATTTTGTCAATGGGCAAAAGGTAAGGCTGAGTTGATTCTGAGATAACTTGATTAACTGGCTGTATTATTAGGACATTGTTTATCCAGATGGCAGTAAGATCAGGACTTACCCAGACGGGAGAGTGAAAAAATATAATGTCAATGGCAAAATCGAAGAATAATCCTCTGACTCTGTTTATTCTGTTCATATATTGAAATCTTATCATTTTATTCCTTCAGTTTGAAGAAATTGATTTGGCTTAACATTACAATATTCAGACCTAATTCGTCTCGAGACAGACATGATTAAGATGTACAATAAAAATATTCTCCTCTCCTCCTCATATCCATACTATCCGTAAATTCATCCAATTTTTGTAAGATGCATTTTCTAATCAGCATTCTTAAGAGAATTTATAATAAGAGAAGGTCAGCACACTCTTCAAGCAAATGAAGAAATTTCTTTAGAGTTCTAAGGTATGAAATTAGAGTACGTGTGCTCTGCTGAAATCGAATGAGAGAGAGAAAAAAAAGGAATGTTTTTGTTGAACTTGAACTCATCAATAATTTCATTGTTAATTATGAGAGTTCGTGGATTGAGTCACTATGTAGAACAGGCTTAGGAGAATGCAATTTATCTACTATTATATCTGATCATTTCAGATAAGTTTTCGATCCATTTGGCTTTATTGGAAGTAGCGAGTAGGGCTTCTCAAAATTTATAATTCGGTATCTATTGAGTATTAAGGTTTGTTATCGTAAAAACAAGTGTTTTTTATCTTTGTAAGGAATTCGAAAAATAACACTTTCGAAAATTTTTTTCAATTGAATTAGTTAATTTCCTTTCATTTCGGATAAATCAAGGCAAACTCAAATGATATTGTTCAATCGGTTTCTTTGGGCATTATTGTTACTCTGTATCTTGTCAACTATCGTGACGAGCAACTCTTTGACAACTCAGAATGAGAGACACTTAACCGAGGCCAACACAAACGGCTTTATTGTAGTAAGATCAGACGCTGTGGATATCACTGATGATAAAGGGCAAGTCACACCAAGATTTTCCAAGAGTCAGACGGAGATTAGTCAGCTTATCGCTAGCAACACAACGAAGGATTTATTTGTGATCCCAGATGACCAGAATTACTTCAGACTGCAGTTCGATCCGAGTGTAGCCAAACCATTCCGAGTGAGAGCAGATCCAGATAATGTACGCTTGAAAGTACGATTTACACCGGTACTGCACGGCGTCTATGAGAGCAATGCTGCAGATCCTTCAAGCTACAAAGAAGAATATTACCATCCAGCAAACAAGGAGGGAACAACTAATAATTTATATGTTCAGTTTTTTTGTTTGAATAGCAATGACACACACGCAGTAACATTCAAATACATGTTAGTCGAGAGGAACGATACTCCTCTTACTGGTCCAAATCTACGAGAATTCACTCTTGTAAAGAAATGCATGGTGGGGAAAAATACAAGGTTAATTCTCAAACTCAGCAGTGACTCTGTAGCTGCTGGGTTGAACACTACTTATAAGATATCAGAGCTGGTTCCAATTACTGATCCGAATCATAAAAAAATCATTTTCGAAAAGCCTAAAGTGCAATTAATTATCGATTCAGAGCCTGCACACCCGCAACCAATTGTCTCATTGAATGTAGTGACACCACGCTCTTCTCCTCATCTCGAGCCTGAATTGATCGGTGATAGCGCGAAGGGCGACATAGTTGAGTCAACTAACCCAGTTACTCTTACTCTTACCCTCTTTTGTAAAGCCCGTGAAACCTTACCGAAGGATAACCCTCTCGTTTTATTCATTTTTTCATTTCATGCTCCTCCCTACGAAGACGTTGAGATTCCATTCTATGCCGATTGTAGTAAGATAGCCAACCTTGAGAGAGACTTGCCGTTGATCGTGGAAACTGCCTTACTGAGAAAAGACGTTATGAGTTTGGGAAGAACTCAAAGCAAATTTCATGTAAAGTCGGATCAAAGTGTCACTCATTTGTACGAAGTTCCTTGGGAAATAGGCGCCACAGAGTTTCTTGTCTACCTTGATCCGTCAACCTCTCTTGCGGGTCTTGATACAGACACTCCAAATGTTACTTTTGATATCGAGCTCTCTTACGATAAATCCAGGATCGAGCCGACAATCTTAGATCTTCCTGAAACTAACGCGACCATAACGAAGGAACCTAAGCATATGGTACTCGAATATACCTGCCTAAAAGAAGGTTCAACTCCAGTCAAAGTATCATTCATAGGGAAGCAACATAAATACGATTTCAGCTTGAAGAAATATTGTCGCTTGCCAACACACCGTTCATTTGAAAGGAGCCAGATTTTGCATTATCTAATGATGTTCGCTGCGATATGCTTTGGAATTTACTTGATCCGTGTCTTTAAAGGGCTTCTCGTCCGTGAAAGAACTAAACAGTCTACCACTCGAACGATAAACGTATTCAATTTTAGAGGCACTGAGCTAAGGACACAGCCTATAACTGTCTTAGATGACTCTCTAGAAACTGACACTCGCCCAGAGTTATGAAAAACGTAGATTTCTTGATATCAATCATATATATTCGAAGAAATCTCTCATAATCTGTATCCATGAACTTACCAATAAAACTTTAAAAATTTGCCTCATGAATAAATAAAAGAAAGCTGAATTATTTGTAACAGAATTAAGAACTAACTAATTTTAGATGTTGAAACCAGGTAGGGCGCCTTCTTTCACTATTTGATTCCAATGATCGAGTCTATAGATTCTCCTCCTCCCAAGGAAAGAAGTCCAGCGAAAAGGAATACGTCGCTCAGAGCGAGTCCTGAAAGAGATAGATCAGGAGGGCTGAACAATACGTTTATCTTGACGGGTGTTAGTGAAAACAACCGCGAGAAGAGCAGTCCCACTCAGCTTGACATCTCAACGGTAGGCGTGGAAAACCAGCATTGGACTGAATTAAAAGTTCCTGGCAAGAATATTGCTAAGCGATGCTATCATACGTCCGTGGTTTTTGATAATAAGTAGTTTAATCGCTCAATAAGACGGTTGATCGTGTTCTCATAGGCTATATGTTTACGGAGGGTACGAGTTGAATACAGGGAGAATGAGTGATTTTCAATATGTGAAGATTAACGAAGATTTTAATTTGTCGGCATGGCAGCCTGTGAAAATTACCTCTGATATGCACCCTGGTAAGACTTTTTTCTACATGAAGAGGAGTTTATAACGATCAAAAGGGGCTTTGTGTAGACACACTGGACTGCTCTGGCAAAGTAAATGGTATATTTTTGGAGGGCAGACTTCTTCTATAGAAAATACGAAGAAACTGTGGGTCTTTGATTTCCTGAAAAGTGCTTGGAAACTGTATTGGCCCAGAGGAAAAGAACAGGTTTGGCCGAATTCTGTGCATTCACACAGTTGCAATTACTACGCCGATGGTGATAGTGTCGATGAAATGGTTATCAGCTTCGGGTTCATCGGAGATAATATCGCTGATCATAGCAATCAAGTTTGGTCCTTCAACTTCCAAAAGGAGACTTGGACCAATTTATTCCCTCACACACCGAAAGTGACTTCGAATATTCCAGAACCTCGAAGCGGCCAATCAACTGCCATTGTCAAGTCAACGCTGTACGTATTTGGAGGAGCCGATAATGATCAACGACTGAATGATATGTGGGGTTTCGATCTCAAGTACTGTGAATGGCAACGCATCCAACTCAACGGGAAAATCATGCCTGAGGTAATTTCCATGAGAATTTAACTTAATATTTAATGTTTCTGAACACTTAGCCACGATTCGGTCATACTATGAATGTCTACAAGGACAAGACTATTATCCTCTTTGGAGGATTTCAGGATATAGCTCATGAGAGAGATGATCTAATGGCGTTCGACACTGAGACGTCTTCATGGGAAATCATCGAGATGGAAAGCATTGCAGGCAAGGTTCCTGAGAAAACAAGATATGGTGAATTCGAAAGCATGTCGCCAGCCTCAATTCGCAAAACATCGAAGAGTCCTACACGCTCAAATCGAAGATCTCCCACTCAACATGCTAGACAATTGTCACTTGGAATCCCAAAGAAAAGCCAAGGAGATACTACCTATTCATTTGTTATGAATGAATCCATGTCAAAGGGTGAAGCACTCTCACCCACAGTACAACAAAAGCAAGCTCGAAAGATGAAGCAGTTCCTTTTAACAAAGAGAACGCTGCTTGACAAGTTTGAAGTTGTTGATCCAAAGCTCATCCAACATTTTAAGCGACCTTCTCCAACAACCCAGACTATGAAACATTCATTAGAGGCCATAACTGCTAAAGTCGGGTTTGCTGGGAAAAATCAAGCAAATGACGTTGATTTGCTTCCTAAAGGAGGTACGATTATCACCCCTAAACTTGTTGAAACGATAAAACGGTTGCCAACGGTGAAGGATGGAAAGGTACATGGACGAAGAGCAGGTGCCAGAGACGGACATTCAGCAACTATATACAAAGGTCAACTGCTTATTTTCGGAGGTGATCGACATAAGATGTCCTACAATGACGTCTTTATCTTCGATCTGGATAGATTTTTTCAACGTTAAGTTCTCCTGAAATCGCAGCAACAATCATTTGTAATTGATGAACAGAGAGTAATTGAATAATTACTTAAGGATTTGGTTTAAATAATAAAAATGTTTGTCGACAAATATTCATTACTGAGAAAGCTTTTAAAATAATGATGCCTGCTAGAGAATTTGAGTGAGAGATTCAAAGTCAAATGTGATTGCTTCTCTATGTCTTTTTTTTTTCTCTCTCCAAGAAGTTGCTGCTTGAGAGATTATGGTCAACTAAGAGGAAAAATAAAGCAATTCACTTTATTAAAAGCTTTCGATGCAAGCAGAAAGCTTAGCCATTCGTTCAAGTCTTGGAGAACTTCTGGAATTTAAAAGGGTCTGTGCAGCTGCCATAAATAAGTGGAGAGAAGGAGAAGAGTTCACTGATTTTTCTTTTTCTTTTTTTTTGTTTGTTTTTGGTTTGAAATTTGACTATTATTTGTATTCTCATTCTTAACATCTTAGTGTCATTTCATATTTTTCCAGGCACAATATTTGCTCAGGTTTCCAATCAGAACGGTAAGTTAATAATATTAAATTAGAGGCTACTGTATTGCCCCTTAACGCAGTTCTGTGCATTTTCGATCAGATTCAAACACTTGCCCTGAACTGTAATATTTGCAATTGCTGAATTAGAAGCATTCTGATGTACTAAGAATAAAAATTACTGAATTCGATCTAATGTAGAATAAAGAAATAATTTTAACATGATTTTTTGTTTTTTTTTCAGTCCAAACGAAAATTAGTTTTTTCCCTCTATTTAGCAAGTAAAATGTCAGCATATTAATAATTCTAAATTTGATCTAAAAGCGAATAATCAGAGATGGCTGTCTTAAAGACACAAACAAAATCAGCTATTGAGACTTATCCTGCATTAAAAACATGCCGAGGACGTTTTTTCAAGTGGAGGGTCTTTGTAGTCGCCTATCTTGGATATGCTTGTCTTCATAGTCTCCGATCCTCTTGGGGCTCCGTAAAACCTCATGTTGGTGATGACTTGCATTGGGATACGTCATTCCTTGGGACCCTTGATTTTATTTTCCTCATGGTTTACGGAATTGGTATCATGTTTTGGGGAGCTATTGGTGATAAGTCGAATAAGAGATACTCTCTTTGCATTGGTATGTCTATTGCTTTTTGTGGATATATCGTGATCGCAATCACTGGATGGACGCAGGTGCTTAATCAGGCAATAATGATTATTGCTTTCTCGGTTAGTGGGATTGGAGAATCTGCGGTATATTAAAAATTTTGTGTTTATTTATATTTTCTCTGATTAATAGGCATGGCCAAGTCATATCCCTATACTAGGAGCCTGGTTCGCAGGAAGTCACCTGAAAACGATAATGGTAAAATTATCACAGGTTGAATGTCATTCTGATGTTTTTTCAGGGATTCTACAGCACTTGTCCAGCAGTGGGAGATATTGTAGGTCAACAAATCTCAGGAAGGTTGTACGATCCAAATGTCAACACTAGCTGGGTAATATATCATCATATAAATTCATGCTTAACAATTGCGATCATTAGACAAGACCAATTTTAGTGTGTGCTTGCTTCATGATAGTTTGCATCATTTTGATGTTCTGCTTTGAGTATCAAAATCCTAAGGAAGCCAAATTTCAAGAAGGTGACTATTTCCGAGACAGTTCTCAATTGATCTGTTTTAAAAAAAATATACAGTTGAAAACAAAGAAACATTAAGTAACACAGTTGTCGAAGTTAAAGATGAAGTTGTGCCGAAGAAATCAGTCTGTAGAAAGATCAAGGATACTATAAAACATTTCTTTGGAGTTTGGAAACTTCCTGGGTAAATGAAAACTTTCCCTTTTTTCAAAAGAATTAACTTTTCCTCTAGCCTTCCTATCTATATCCTGTGCTTTGCAATTGCGAAAGCTCTAGTCTATGGAATTGCCTTCTGGTTGCCAACCATTCTCGAGAATATTATTGGATTTGATGCGAAGAGTGTACACTAATTTACTTATTTAAGCTATTTTCTTAATTACTATATTCTCTTCTATAGCAAGTCCCATGGCTCCAGCTATGCTTTACCCTTGGACAGCTCCTAGGAGCAGCCACTGTTGGATTGATTGGATACCATTTTACTTTATTGCTGGAATTGCAGTTTTCATTGTTCTCGGTACACTAACAAAAGGAGGATTTGCACTTTTCGCAGTTTTCTTATTCTTGGCTGGAATTTGCCTTGGAGCGCCTTGTAACTACATTATAGCCTGTGTAGCTGCTGAATTGGTAGCTTTTACGATTGAGCAAACATAATCTAACGTTTATCATTTTGATCTAACAGGGAACTTGCGAAGATAAAGACTCAGCATCGGCGATTCCGGGTATGAAGGATGGCTTTGGATCAATCTTTGCTGCTATTGTAAGCAAGCTGATCCCTTATTTCGAAGAAGAATTCTTCTGGGTATATGCAGGTACTTTTTTCAGAAATTATGACAGGACTGCAATAATCACTATTACTCTCTAGGATTCTGTTTAGTAGGAGGTTTGTTGATCCTTCCTCTTGCATATAAAGACCTTAAAACCATTCGACAGCGGAAAAAAAGCCAGAAACTTCAGGCAGTAATCTGCAAAGAAATTTCTAATCCAGAATCTAAACAAACTAACTTGGGAGAACTCAGGGTTTCTGACTCAGTGCCCATTGCTATTAACCAGGAACTGAAGGATTTGAGTAATCAAGATATTCCAATAACGACTTTGCATGGGAAAGAGTCTGAGAACACGAAATCAGAGGCCATTTCAATGAAGTCTCTTTCTTTTGTGATAAAACCAAACTGAAATGAAGTGCCTTGGCAGTTCTTTATATAGTGACTATCTATCATAGCTATAGTTTCTATTCGATTACGGGTTGGATCCGGTTTCTTCCATATTAATTAATTACTGTCTATCAATGTGGTACATGTTGGATGACCTGGAGAAACTATAATTGCTCTGAATTAACCGAATTATTTTGAGCTGGTATTCTGAATCCTTGTATTTCACTTAGAGAAATGTCAATATGGGATTTGGTAGACTCGCTTTTTATCACTTTCTCCTAATAAAAAGGGAAAATTCCCGTAATTTATGGAATTTACTCGTATTTCATGCCATTACGAGCTTCCGCTACAGCTATCTCCCATTCGAGACTCAGCACTGGCTAATCTTCAAGAAACAACAACGATACTGACATGATAGTGCTCGAGAATTTTCTATTGTCTTCATCCACCAATCTACTTGGATCACAGCAAGGATCTCGCTGTCTATCTTAACAACTTTGAACGGATTTACACACAAGACTTCAGTTCAATCTTATGAGAATTTTGCTATATGGAAACTAAGGAATTTTATTTTAGCATTTTTGAGATCTTCCTCTTCGATTAAATATATTTTGGTAGCTCTTGCGATAATAAATTATATTACAGGCTCGACTTACCAGAAATTTCGAGTTACCGTTTATACGTGCCTCAAATAATGTCTTTAATTTACTCAAGAATGAATGCCAGCAGGATTTAATGGCTAAATAAACCCTTTTTAATTTAAATAAAATTGGATATTCGATTCCTTCTGATTATAATTATTTCAATTTTTCGCAATCAAAACAATTTCACCAGAAAACTGTGACATGGATCCTGGCAATTCATTCCAATCATTTCTCAATGAGGACATCTCTCTTCCATATCTTCCTTCCTTCAGGGGCCTAGCTTGGGCGACGAACCCCAAGAAAGGGTCAATCCTGCTCGGTAAATGCCTCGAGAACGAACAAGAGCTTTCCATTAAAGTCTTGAGTTGCTCAAAAATCGAGGAAGTAGATATGAGCTACGAAGTCCTAACCTCTCTTCAGAGCTTGCAGCATCCTAATATCTGCCCACTCGTTAACATACAAACCAGTAAAAAGGAGGAACCGTATCTTGTCTATTATGGGACCGAATTGGCGGAAACGACTCTCTCTGACGAATTCTTGGAAAAACAAAAATTCAGCTTTCTAGACGCGTTAAACATTTTGTATGGAATTGCCCATGCCCTTTTCAGCGTAAAATCCAAATTTAATTTTTTCCACGGAAGAGTGAAACCAGCAAACATTTATAAATCCCAAGGAAGTTACAAAATTGCCAATTTCGAAAATTTCCAAGGGTCTAAACTTAATAATTCACATCATGACTTAAGCACTGAAAATGTCCGAAGCATGCTCTACATCGCCCCCGAGCAGAAGGACACTGAAGCTAGTGAGAGTCAAAACATTGATTATTTCGCTTGCGATGTATTTAGTCTGGGAGTTTTAGCATTCGAACTATTCAAGCAGGACACGCATGTCATCAGAGCTATCTCGCCTCGAAGCAGACTATATCAGCAAGAACTCGCAAAGATGGTTGCTACCGTGAAGAAGGAAGTGAACCGGGAGATTGGAAACCTGCTTGAGACTATGGTATCTCTCGAGCCTTATAACCGTCCACACATCGATCAAGTTACAGAAACCTTGGCGAACATAATAGAAACATACAGCCAAGATTCCAAACGGACAGTGGAGATAGAAGCTGGTTATAACCTTGTTGCCGACGGAGAGGTCTTTTATGAAAAATTAGAGTACCGAGCTGCTTTGGCTTGTTTCAACACCTTCTTGAGTATTCTCCAGAGATGGAATGGGAAGCCTTCGGATATCGCTCACGCTTGCGATAAGATTGGAATAATCCAATTCGCGTTAGGTGAGAATATGGAGAGCTTTGAAAACTTAAAATTCACTCTTCACATCTTGAGGAGTCTCTATGGAATGTACCACCCTAACATTGGAGATGTACTTACAAATATTGCTAAGCTCCACCTAGTCACCCAAAAATATGAAGAAGCTCTGCTAACAGCGAAGGAAGCTATCGCAGTATACAAAGAAACAGAAGGCCCTAATTCTTCTGAAGAAGGACAAGTGCTCATACTAATGGGTCACATTTATAAAGCAAAAAAAGAGTTTATCAAAGCCAAGGAGGTAATTCTCAAAAGCCTCGAAATAAACGCCGTATTTCAATCGGAAGACTGTCCTGAAGTCGCTGATTTGCTTGAACTGTTAGGAGTGATCTCTTCAGATCTGAATGAGCCTGAAAAGGCCCTGATTTACCATCAAAAATCGTTATCAATTCGAATAGAAACTCTCAGCGCGAACCATCCAAGGATCTCCAATAGCTACCGAAATTTAGGGCGGACATATCTGCAAATGAAAGATCCGAAAACAGGCATTTCTTTGTTAGAAATGGCTCTGAAGATTTGGAAAGTTAACTTTAGTAAAGACCATCCCGAGACTCAGTTGCTACAGCTGGAACTGGGCCAAGAGTATCTAAAATCCGGCAATACGAAGAAGGCTCTGGAGCTCCTCGGAGCCTTAGAGAATCAAGATGGCTCAGTGAAAACAAGACCAAGCGGGAAGTTCGCGCAAAAGCTTTATGTTTATCTGGCTGAAGCTCATAAAAAAGCAGGAAACTCAAAGAAGTCGGATGAGTTCATTCAAAAGGCCAGGAAAAGCTTTCAGAATGCAATTTGATTTAATTTCTAATTATTGAGATGAAAAAATAATTGACATAATTTATCAGTCATTTTGTTTCTGTATCATGGACAATAGGTCCTAATGTAATTATTTGATTTCTCGTATTTTATGATTTTGGCAATTGAATTTTGCAGTCAGATTGGTTTAATGTAGAATCACATTTTCCAAAAATGATCCTCTTAAGCCCAAATTGAGAACAAATATGGAGTATCTGAACCCTGGTGGATATGATTTCAGTTTTATCTGAGTGGTTTTTCCTTTTTGTTTTTTGTTTGTTGTTGTTTTTTGTTTCTTCGAGGTGATGAATAGAAGTGAATAAAAGGTGCAACAGTTTAAAATTAGTCGTAGCCTTAGATTCACTTATGCCTATTGTTTTGATTTAAATTCAAACTGATATCAGCTCACGATCTTGTGCTGCACTGAATCCGGCTAAATCGTTCGAAAGGGATTTGAATTTTGCGGTTTTCTTGAATCATCTAGATATCTGATTCTGGTGGCAAAGAGATAATTTGAGTTTTACCGCTTTGAGAAAAAATTACGCCTAAATTGCATTGATTTTGGCGCCTTTCTTGATATTAGATACCCGGTATTTAAATTTCAGAAATTTAAACCGCGTATATTTACAAACAAAATTTGCAAGAAATGAATTCCAGTGGAAAGCGTGAAGTCAAGAAACCAGGAGAAAAGGCACAAGTACTAAGTGCACTTGATGAGCTTGCTCGTGCTAGACGAGGAGAGAAACGTATCGCACAATATAAAGTAAATTAGCCTTTTTGATCGACTTCTAACACCATTTTATCATTAGTACCATCAAGAAACCGAGATGAAAGAAGAAGACAACGATTATGTCGACGGTGACGAGAGTGAAGACGACCTTAGAGACTTTATTGTCGGTGGTGATGATAAGTTCGACAGACAATATCATGAGGTTTCTGACGAAGATGACTACGACGACCGCTATGAAGGAAAAGGGAAAAATAATCAAAAGAAAGCGAAGATGTCTCAAGGAAACACACTCCTTCAATATGCGAATAAAGCTCCAACAAGGAAACCTGATAATGTTTCTCAGCCGAAGAAGGAGATCAAAACCAAGATTGACGTTGATGAAAGTAAGAAGCTCATGGACTCGGTTTGGGATGAAGTCGAAACGGCAGGCGATTACAATAAATCGTCTTTCGAAATCCAACAATTAAAGGGGGCAGATTCAGTTTTCACTCGATATGAAGACAGAATCAAAATGCAATATGACATTCCTCTGTCAGCCTTCCGCAAGAGCAACATTGGGGCTACCAGTAACCAGAGTAGTCAGAATGACAAGAAAGCGCTAGACATTGAGGATACCAGTGCCAAGAAAAGAACAAGAGAAGAGTTCACGTCGGAAATTCGCAAAACCGAGCAGATGCTAAGCAAAGTGGGAATATCAAGCGCTAATAAAGACTCTCCACCTAAATTCGATGGAAGATCCTTCCAAAATGAGATTAAAGAGTCGAATAAGGTGCCACTGGGAGATCCTGAAATTCAGGGTAACTGTTTCTTGTTAGGCTGAAGTTGTGTTAACAAAATTCTATAGAACCAATCAAGACTGAAAGTATGATCATCGAAGAGATGCTTCAGCAAGAGCTGCTGCAACAGCAACAACAACATAAAGCTATGTTAGATGAGAAGAAAAATGACACTCCTTCAAAAATAGAGCTGGCTAACAGTGCTTGTGAGAGAGAATGGAGGGAGCTTCAAGAGTCGAATAATGTGAAGCTTTCTCAAGAAGTGGATACCAAGTTTATGACATCACAGCAAATGCAGAATGTCCTCGAAAGCGATGGTAACAGCCTCTCAGCTTTATAAACGTGTTTTGCTCACAACAAACGATTTGTTTAGGAAGCTTAGTGATGTATCTCGTTGATGTTTTTGAGAATCCAAGACACAGAGACAAGCTATTCCTTATTGGAAAGGTGAGCTTCATGCAATAAACGTCTCTCTAAGAAGATTTTCATCATAGGTCCAAATTCCAGGGAGCTCAAGCTATGTAAGCTGCTGCGTCACCGTGAATAACATGGAGAGAGTTGCATATTTTGTTCCGAAGGAACTCAGTAGAGATAATCCGAATAGGAGACCATTTTCTGATAAAGAGTACTGGGTCAACGCCGTAACTTAAATTCTACCCCGTTAGGATCTGTAATCGGTTATTGTGTTCCTTAGTGTGAGAAAATCCGAAGCGAATTATGGGACACTTGGAACAATATCTTCCCTTCACAAAAGAGACAACTTAACTGTAAACCTGTTGTGAGAAAGTATGCTTTCGAGCTCCCAATTCCTGACGGTGCGAATTGGTACCTTAAGCTTCTGTACCCTGCTACTTTTACTCCACCAAAGGCAGACTTAAAAGGAGAAACCTTCAGCTGCGTGTTAGGTAACATTCTACCCTTAAGTTTCTTCTTATTCATCTTATTTAACAGGTACAAGTTGGACTCCTCTTGAAAACTTCTTAATCAAGAGAAAGATCAGAGGTCCAGGTTGGGTACGTGTCAAAGGTGCAAGAGCTGTCGCTAAAAATGAGAAAATGTCTTGGTGTCAGTACGAATTCCAGGTAGAATCTAAGAAGGATGTTTTCAGAGATGAAGAAATCACTAAACCTCCACCACTGCTTAAAGTTTTAAGCATTGCGATCAAAACCCTAAAACAACAGAATTTGAAGAACTGGGAACTCGGAATGATTTCATGTGTGCTCCATTCAGCAGTCGATATCGATTCCAATACCACCAGAAGAGATACTCACAAATTTTCAATCGTTAGGAAGATCGATTCAAACTTTTCTTTCGATTATCTCAAAAAAGAGACTTCAAAGAGAAAAGGTGTGCAAGTTCAGGTGGAGTCCAGTGAGGCGGGGTTGATAAATCATTTTATCAACCGAGTATTCGAGATGGACCCAGATGTCATCGTTGCTCACGACGCATTCAGCTCAGTGCTTGATACACTCATCGCTCGTATCAAAGCACTGAAAATTTCAAATTGGTCTCGTCTTGGACGTCTAAAGAAAGGTGAAGATGCGCTTTCCAATGGATCAGCTATGCAGCGTGCTCGATGGGTCACTGGTGGAAGACTCGTCTGTGATACATACCTCAGCTCACGAGAGCTTGTCCGAGAGACAGATTATAATCTAACCCATTTGGCAGAGCGCCAGTTAAAAACAGCGCGAGAAGAAGTCGACTCGATGTACATGGAGATCTATTTCAAAGACATTGGGTACCTAATGAAACTCATCGACCATACAGAAAAAGATGCCTTCATAACTATGCAACTCATGCTTAAACTCCAAATCATTCCTCTCACAAAGCAGCTTACTTGCATCGGAGGTAATCTTTGGGCTCGGTCTCTGCAGAATTCCAGAGCTGAACGTAACGAGATGCTGCTGATGCATGAGCTTCATCAAAGAAAATATATCTATCCAGATAAATTCTTCAACGGCGGAAAACAGGATGATAAGACCCTTTACATGGACGATGAAGTCATCATCTCTAAACAAAAAAAGAAAGATAAAAAGAAATACGCTGGTGGTCTGGTGCTTGAGCCTAAGGCCGGTTTGCACGAGCAAATCACACTTCTACTCGATTTCAACAGTTTGTACCCATCCATTATACAAGAGTACCAAATCTGTTTCACAACGCTTAAGCGAGATCCAGTCGATCCTCGAGCAATAAGCAAAGTTGGAAAGCTTCCAGAATCGACAGGTGGTGGGGGCCAACCCGACGGAGATCATAACGATCTGGACATAAATGCCCTTCTCGCAGAGGCTGATAAGATGAAAGCTGACCCTGAATGCAAAAAGAAAAGTGTCCTTCCGAAAGTCATTCAGGCTTTGGTCGAGAAGAGAAGAGCCGTCAAAAACGCTCTCTCTAAAGAAACAGACGAAGAGAAGCGAGAGAGTTTGGATATCAAGCAGAAGGCTTTCAAACTGGTTGCGAACTCCATGTATGGTTGTCTCGGTTTCTCAAGCTCTCGTTTCTATGCGAAACCAATCGCAGCCGCAATCACAAGTTGTGGTAGACGAATTCTCGAAGCTTCTGTGAAAATTGTACGAGAAAAACTGAACTTCGATATTATTTACGGAGATACCGATTCCATCATGGTCAACTCCAGAACTCAAGTGGTAGCTGATGCGATTAGAATCGGTAGAGAGATCAAGGGTATCATCAATCAAAGCTATCAGTGCTTGGAGATAGATATCGATGGCATATTCATGCCTTTGCTTCTTCTCAAGAAGAAAAAGTACGCTGCCAAGAAACTTGAAAACCTCGGCGATTTCTTCAAAGTCTCACAGCAGAAACCAATCCCTCGATTCGTAATGGAAATAAAAGGTGTTGATATGGTCAGAAGAGACTGGTGTGGTCTTTCCAAGAACTCTTCGAGGTATATTTTGGAAAAGATCCTGGGTGCCAACTCTATTGAGGAGGGTCGAGCTCAATATACTACTGATGAGGCTATCTCAGCTATCTACGAGTATATGAGGAAGTTGGGAAGCGATATCAGGGATGACCGTGTTCCGCTCTATGATTTCGTGATCAATAAGCAACTGACCAAGCACCCTAATGATTATCCTGATGCCAAAAATCTCCCTCATGTGCAGGTTGCTAAGAGACTCAAGGAAAGAGGAGAAAAGGACTCAAACCTGATAATGCACATGATACCTTACATTGTCTGTCGTTCAAAGACTGATGTGCAGCATGACAATGGAATTGCAATGAGGTCGTACCATCCAAAAGAATTCGAAGAACTTGCAAAGAAAGGCGAGATTGAGGTTGATAAAGAGTGGTATATGCATCAGCAGGTGATGCCTCCTCTGACTAGAATCTGTTGTGTTGTGTCGGGCATCTCACTCTCCTATATGGCTGAATGTTTCGGCATTGACCCCAGTCGCTACAAAAGTATGGGAACTAGGTAATAAATAACATTTGTCAATGTAGTTTTCTCACTCTTACTAGAAATAATGATTATGAAGATGATAAATACATGGCCAGCTTCACCGAATACCGAGAGGAAATCAGACACGACAAGGAAGTTGAAATCAAATTGAACTGCGCAAATTGCGGCAACAACTGGATTCTGAAAGGCCTTTTGCATCAAGATTCTCCAACCTTGTCATTGGCTTGCCTGAAGGTAAAATTTTATTTGTCAAAGAGAACAGCGTCTAATGGTTTTTCTTATTATAGTGTAACACTGGAGTGAAGGTTGATCACAAAACCGTTCTTAATAAGCTGCAACTGATACTAAGAAACCAATATAAAGCATACTACCAGAACCGACGCACATGCTATAGATGCGCGGCTCAAACGCACTCTGTCTATCTCACAAACAAATTGTATAACAAAACCATAATTTGAAATATCCTAAATCCCTTTTGATATTTAGATGCCGCACTTGTGAAGAAGAGTTTACAATCGATTACTCTGAGAAGCATATCCTCGATAACATCAAATACTTGAGAAATGTGTTTGACACCAGCAGGTAAAAAGACAATGGCTTTCTACGGGTCACTTAACTTTTTTGAATAAATTCCAGGGTTCCTTTAATTCATCAGAATAAGCTTGATAGACTGGATGTCGAATTCTTCAATTACGTTAAGGTAAGGATTATATATCTTCAATGATGAAGTAACGAACTTTGCTTGGCGAATTTAGATGTTTATCGAAGAGAATGTCCTCAAGAAATGCGAGTACGATAAAGTAGATCTCAAGGCAGTGTTCTCATTTATGAAATCGAATAAGACACGAGCTTAATTCTCATACATTATATTGGTTTCCAATCATTTTTTTTTGTTACAAAAAATTTGAATCAGTCAATGCTCAAATAGAGAGATATTTATCCATTTGATTGATTGTTTGGTTGTATAAAGGAATTTTACACTCCTTATAAATTGAAATTTGCTCATTAAAATGCTGAAGGCAATTCAAAAGAAGAGACTTTATATTCCTTCAATAAAAATAAATCACATAACGTCAAAGGCAACTTCAACAAAGGTAGCTCTAATCTATTTATCAAAATAATCTGTCCCTGCTCCTTCTAAAACCACTGTCTGGTTTTCCAGACATCTCGTTAAGTCGTTGTTTTATCAGAAGAATAGAAGTATCGCTTTCCACATAAGAATTGTTTGCTGTCCCAGTTTTTGCTTTATGGAAGTTGATTGAACCTCCATTGTTTCGAGTGGTCGGCGCCTCTGAAGTAAAGGCCGAGGTCAGCTCATCTTCATCATCGACAGTATATTTGCTCAATACCCAATCACTCATATCTTTGTTTGAGAGCAAGAGAGTATTAAGATCCCGCTTATGGCTGCTTAGGTTAGGAATCGACTTCTTTGCAGTGTCTCCCGTAATTGTCCTGACCTAATGAGTTTGAATACAAGATAGGTAAGTATATGACCAAAAAAGTTTATTTACTGTATTAAACAACTCAGCAAATTCCTCATCTACCTTCGTTTTTTTCTTGAAACTCTGTGGAGCGAAAACTTCTTCTGCCTGTAATGAAGCCATGTGTAATGGTTCTTGTTTTGTAGATTTCTTCGTGGTTCTACTAGGACCTGTGGTCTCTATTTCGTTAACTATGTCGAACAACTGGTCATCATAAAAATCGTCGTTTAATTGCAAAAGATCATTGTCAACTTCTGACCGAGCGAATTGCCTTGCAAGAGTTCGCACATCCCCGCTTCGCTGGAAAGTGCGAGTTGTAGATTCCTGAGGTTTTGAGTCCGGCCATATGACTCCTGAGTGCAAGAATTCATCTCTGGTGGCTTCGATCGGTTTGCCAGGGTAACCACTCGAAGTGAATGCGTTAAACCTGGCAGACTCTGCTGTGCCTGGATTATTCGAGAAATTCGCTGTGATGCGAGAATCTTTACTTCCTGAAGTAATCGTTCTTTCTTCGTATTCTTTGATTGGAGCAGATTCAATTGTATTAATTTTTGAATTACTGCTGTCTTTGAGAGATGCAGCAGCGACTTTCGGCTTTGCTCTTTCCTCTCCTTGAGTACCCAGTGAGTTCAACATCCTGTCTCGAATACTTAAATATTCTTTAAGTTTCTCCTCATAAAGTCTATCAATTTCAGCGAGCTTTTTGTCTGCTACTTTCTCTGGAAATATCTCAGAGTTATTGATCGACTTAATCTCCTGCTTTTCGGGGTGGATTGAGTCTTGCTCAGGACTGATCCGATCGGTTTCAAGGTCATGAATCTCTAACTCTTCCTCTTTCATTCTCGTTTGCGTCTTCTGTGCGTAGTTTTGTGGCGTTCCATTGTACAGCGACCCTGACTGAGCCAAATTTTGATTAAACAAATCTTCTTTAAAGACATTTGAACTCATTAATGGTGCCCTGCCAGACATGGCGTTCGAATCTTGAGTTGTTTTTGATCCTTTTCCAGCACTCAATACGAATTTCTTTTCATTTCCTCCTGGTGATTTCTTTTTTCCTGAGAGCTCCGAAAGCTTGCTATTAAGCAAGTTATGTATTTCGTGTATTTTATCTTCATCAATATCATCTAAGTTTATCACGAGCTTTTTTTGTGGAGTTGATGATTTCAAAATTGATTGGGATGGAAGACTCTCTGCAACATTCTGAAGCTTTTGAGGTTGAATGTCGGCTTCATCTTCATCATCATCGTCCGCAATTTGAGTTTTTGGAGCTGGAATGAGAGTTCGCTTGATGTTATTACTACTTTCAGGCTTTTGAGAGACATTTTCTGTTTGTTTTGCAGGAATTTGAGCTTCACGCTTGAGTAGATCACGATAAGATTGCGTTCCTTTTTTCGCTGGGGGCTGATCGTAGTCAGCATCATTTTTTCCCTGTTCAATCGCTTCATTCACTTGTTTTATTTTTTCTTTCCGCATATTTAGCCATTTCCTTGCGATTTCCACCTCATCTTCATCCTCATCGCTGGAAGAATTGACAACTGGGAGAGGTTTCTTTTGAACGTCAGAGCTTGAATTTTTTAAAAGAATAGGTGGTTTGCTTGCTGCTGGTTTCTTTTGAGCTTCCGATTTTGAACTACCCAGAGTTTTATCTTGGACTGGCTTTTGTACTTCTCGCTCCATAGATGGAGGATCTTCCTGTACAAACTTACTGGGGGAGCCGGCTTTATTTCCGAGAGAGGCAAACAAATTTTTTGTGCTGCCTTTTTCTGAACCAGTGGATTGCAAACCTTTTGGGGAAATGCTTAGGCTCTAGTAACAGTTAGTGAGATTATCATAAATTTCGCGAAACTTTACTTTAATGCTTAATGTAAGTTCTTCGATTTCATTCTTCAATCTGCTAATATCAGAAGTTGGTTTTGTTGAACTTCCAGAAGGTTTTTCATCTTTGGTTGGTTCATCATAATCAGAATGAGTGCTTGATTCAGATAGCTCCTTTTTCTGCTGCTTCTTAAAAGACTCTGCCAAATTGCTAAATATCCCTTTTGTGGGAGGTTTTGAATCTTTTATGGGAGGTTTCAAGAGATATTTTTCTGATTTTTGTGGAGATTTATGCTCATTTTCTTTTGTGTTGAAAACTGAACTTGACTGCAAAGGTTTCTGCTTTTCAGCTGATGCCTGTCGAAGAGAATTAGTAAGATTTTAGCGAGTCAGAAATTGATGAATTCCAACCTGAAGGGATTTAACTAAATTCATAGAGTTTGCGACCTCTTTTTTTGCATCTTCAGATTCTTTCAGCAGTTTCTCTTGCTGTTTCAAGAGAGTTTCAATCTTTTTCTCATATGTCTCTTTCGTGCTTACGTATTGGTTGAGTAGCTTCTCCTTCTCCTCTTTTTCAGATGCAAGTTTCTTGATTAATTCACCAATTTTTGATTTATCCTCTGGGCATAGATCTTTCAATCTTGCCATTGGTTGCGCTTGCTCTTTAGCGAATATAGGGGAACCCATATCTGGTATCTGACTAAGTGGGAAGCGTCCAAAATTTCCAGATTGCCCTCCTTCTTCAAATGAATGCTGAGGTACCTGCATGTTTTTCTTTTTTGAGAGTGCTGTTTCTTTAGTGGCAGATCCTGATCCAGTTCTCTTGGCTTCTGAATTTGAGGTTACTTTCTTTGTTGCGGAACCGGGACCTTTTAGGCAGGTTTCTTCGGAGAGGCTAGAAGAGGAAGCAAAATACTGCTTTAATTCTCCATGAAATGGCGGTAGATTCTTACTTGTGTTTCCGAATGACTGAGTGTGCGCTCCGAAAGGCTTCTTTGCTTTATATTCATCATAAGGGAAATCATCGTCAAAACTATCAGAATGATAAGTGAATGGAAGCTAACCATCGTTACTTCTGCATCATGGCCTATTTAAATAAGTTTCTCAAATCAGTTAATTCACACTTGTCGCAAATTCAAATCTTTTGAAATATAATCGAGAGATGGGAACATAATTTATTAAAATTATGGCAGCCTGGAAAATTATCATCTCATAGCTTTCTAATAATAAATATCTACCGCATGTAACATTTGTACGGAATACTTGGCATAAGGAAGGTTTTTCAGTTTAATTGTTCGTCTCATCAGCCAATTCGACTCTTTGCTTGAGATAATATTTGCTAAATTAAGCCAATGCTTTGCTAGAAAAATTATTGCGCATCCAATCCAGGCTATGAAATTCTTAAAGAAAATAATAAGCATATAACAATCATCAAAATCTCTGACAACAATATGATAGATAGTTTATCACATTATTTTAATCCCAAAAAAAGATATAATGAAAACTTTCAGCCCGAATCAATCGATTTTCAAAAGGTATGCTCCAATTATCAAACCCACCAGGGCAGCAAGTAGTATGTGCCAAGTTTCGTAATTTCCTTTACCTACACAAAATCGAGTCTGCACACGTAATAGCTAGAAAGATTACGGAATCTCTTTGCTCTTTCGTTAGATTTTTGTATAATGCTTTTCAGCTCCGCCATTTCTTGAAGCAAAGTATCTCTTTCATGCTGCATCTCACGCTTTATAGAATCAGAGCTACCTCATAATGAAGTAATGAAATTAGTTTACAATAGATTTGTCTTGCTCCTCAATTCTCGTAATCAATGCTTCACAGTAATTTTTATACTGCAAGTTCACCAATTCTGGATCAATCTTTATTTCTAGCAAATTACAATCCATGATAATGTACTTATTTATCCTTTCTACCATTAAGAAATCCGTCATCTGAATTACTCTCAATACTCCTATATCTTTCAAGAGGAGGGTTCCTCAGGAGCGATTCGTTAAACTCAATGTCAAACGAATTTATCCAAACGTAGAGTTGCTTCGACTCCTTAGGAAGATGAACCTTTTCTTCGAGCGCTGATTTGATTTTCTGGAACTGATTTTCAAAATGTTTCAAAAATAATGCAATTGAACTCGCTTCTTACATCGTAATTTTTTGGAAGTTTGATGCTCTCGATAAGTATCCTCTCTAGTGTAGCGGACGCTGGATTATTGCCCTAACAACTCCATTCATTTCAAACCTCCAGACGTAAACTACCTTTATCTTGATTTCAATGTGGATCTTCTCGTTTCTTGCTAATGTCCCTTGACTAGGTGTGACCTCGAACTGCGGCGGATTTGTTGACTTGATCTAGCATTCATTCGATCATATGAGGTTTCTGGAAAGATTTGCAGATGGTCTTATACTTTGAAAGTAACTGTTGAGTTTGAAATATTCCGAATTTCTAACTTGCTTTTCAAAGATGAAATGGCGCCTTTGAACACCAACTCTTCAGATGGGGTTATCCGAAGTAATTTTTCTTCTCTATGAAGCTAAACTCAATATTTGGTATTTACAGATAGCCTTTACGCATTGCTGAGACCACTTGTAAGATGCATGTATTGGATGAAATTACAGAAAGATAGATCCTGCAATATATTTAATTATTTATTTATCTATTTAAAAGTGATCACATTCGCATAAAACAGCAAATCGCTAGCCGAATAAAATATCATCAATAATTGAATCTGCGCTCTTCTTATTTGAAGCAGTGGGCTTAGAAATCAGAGACATCAAAGACGCCCCAGCTTCCACAGTTTTTGTAATTGTGACCTTGCCAGAAGGCGTTCCCGCTGAGCGGACAGCAGAGTCTTTTTTCTTATCATTTTGCGGAGTCGATTTTGGTGAAGGAATCAAAATGCTGTTCTCGGGCTCCTCAGGTTTCTTAACCTTCTTCGCTGAGCCTGACCCAGGAGGATTAAACTCCTGCGCTATTTCTCGAGACAGGGCTGCTTCATATTGTGAATATGTTTTCTTTTGAGGCGTTGAAGGGTTAATGAATTCCATTGGTTCACTGGGTCGTGATTTTTCAGGGATTTGTTGTTTCGGTTTTTCTCTTGTTTCAGTGCTTTTCTTGATCTTGAACTCTTGGCTTCTCTTTGTTTGCAAACTTTTCGTTTTATCGGAGAAGTTTGGGAGATCATATTCCTGCATTAATCTTTTCTTGTCTGATTTGAAGGCTGACCCATACTGCATTTTATTCTCAAAACGTTTCCACTCTGGGGGAACAGTTCCTTTATTTCTAAAAATGATTTCGAATGCTCTATCAATGTGAGCTGCAGTGGGAATATTGATGTAATAATCGTTCTTGTGATAAAATTCGATTAGATTTCTCCAAGTCTCATGACTACAAAGAGTGTCCGAGTTGCCTATAAGTTAACCGTGTAAGATTTACAGCGTACACGAAATGAATAAGTTACCTATAATTATCAGAGAAAATCTGGGTCTTGTTATGGCGACATTCATTCTTCTGAGATCATTCAAGAAACCGATCAGGTTCGCTCGATCCTTATTCGAATTGATATTTGCGTTTGCTCTAACAGTAGAAAATAAGATCAGATCTTTCTCTTTTCCCTATTTGGTTAGAATTGAAAACGATAAGAGAATTTTTTCGGGGGGTTATTATACTTGGAATGAGTCAACGGTGTTCACCTCAAGATATTTTTTATAATCGGAGATATTGGAGGTGGTTCTAAACAGGTTATCAATATGCTGAACCTGCTTCTTGTAAGGAGAGATAATGCCAAGATTTTCTTTAATATTGAGATTTGCGCTTTGAATCGAGTTGATGAACAAACTCATGATTTTCATAGCCAGTCTTTTTTTTTTTAGGAATAGCAATTTAATATTAGAATTAGAATGATTTGCTTTTACTTGGCTTCTTCCTGATTGATGTAAGACATATCCTCTAATTTTTCTTTAGAAAATTTCATGTCGATGAAGAGGACGTTTTGGTTCTTGATTTTCCCTAAGTAATTTGGGAATTCTCTTGTCATAACGCTCTGAGCGTCAATCAGTCTATTGAATCATGAGAACGAAGTTTGCTGAGGTTGTCATACCGATCATCGTAGAAAGTCAACGATGGGAATTTTCGGATATTGGGCAACATACGGTATTGCTCGTTCAAGAAGTAAGGGGTGATGCCAGTGTGCAAGATACGCTTTTTTGGTAATTAGAGAATTAAGAGGTTGTATAAAATGTGAGGATAGTACCTCAAACATGCTGCGATTGAACAACGTCTGATTCGCATCAGGACTGAATGTTGTAGCAGGAAGCTGCTTCGGATCACCAATGAGAATGAATTTTCTTGGAGAGTATTGAAGTGGAATGATATTGCTTATCTCAACACACTAGACAATAAATTAGTATTTGTTTATTCTTCATCACCCTTATTTACCTGAGCCGACTCGTCGACTATCACAGCTTCAAGATAGTTTCTAAAACCTTCCAATTTATCCGAACCAGCGCTACCAAGTGTGCAACAGATAATATCGCAACCCATAAGAATCCTCTGAGCAGTCTCGTTATATTTTTCCTAACAGAAACTAATGAGAAATTTAAAAAAACAATGAGGCGAGTACCTTTTCAAGGTTTCTCATCATCTGGTGATCTTGGAATTTTGTGTAAAGAGCTCTTCTCTTGTCAAACAGAGCATCAAGCTCTTTTCTATCGCCGTCAGGTTGTCTCTTGAGCTTCTCTATCCGTTGACTCAGACGCACCAGCTCTTCTTCGATTTGATGTATTGTTTTCTCGTTCTAAGAATGGTAAGTAAGTCAAAGATATCAAATTGCATCTGACTGCGTCTTTATCGAAATCTTTCATCTTATTGATCTCTTGCTGCGTGAGGTACTCTATCGAGTGCTGTCTCACAATTTCCGGAGGATTCCGATCCAATATTCCAATACGGACCAAATTCGGCTTGTATCTCTTTCCATACTCGTCATACAACCCACTCGTACAGAGACGCATGATGATTTCATCAATAGCAGTGTTTGAAGGTGTGCAAATCTTTTTGAAGCAGAATTATATTCAACTTTTTCTAGGATTGAATTACCATGATATGCTTTCTCGCGCTCGTCTTGGAATTTTTCAGATAGTGTGCTAAACCAGAAACGATTCCCACCAGAGTATGAGTCTTTCCGGTTCCAGGCTACAGATTCAGATGAGTCTCCAAGAAAAATAATTAATGATATTTACAGGTCCTTGAAGTAGGTTTATTCCTTCTGTTGATAAGCAAATCTGTTTGATAGACTCAAATTGGCTCTGATTGTACTGGCTCTTAATTGTCCTGAAGAATCTTTCAAATAATTCTACAATTTTTTGTTTAGACTAGCAATCAGGATTTTTCTTTTACCATAATTATCTGAACTATGAATATTCGCAACTGCTTGTGGCTTCAACACCGAGTTACAGACATCGGAGAATTCCAACCTCTTTAACGCAAAGAATTCTCTGAATGAAGACAGATTCGAATAAATATTCAGCTTATCGAATCGATCTGAAGTTTACCTTATCATTGTTGTGATTTTATCGAGGGGGAAAATGAAGCAATCATGCCAGTCTTCTTTAAACTTCAATTGGAATTTTGTTGGGTTGACTTTTATCATTGCTTTAGGTACATCAGTGGCCTTTTGGTCACTGGTATTGAGGAAGCCAACAAAATAGAACTCATTAGGGTTCATGAAGTTATTTATCTTCTTCATATCAATCTCACGAGTCTTTGAGATCAGTATCATATAATTCTTCGCAAAATTGAGACTGAAGATATCTTTTGAGCCACTGGTAACGAATTCGCTGTTATTATCTTTCTTCTCTTTTAGTTCAATGTAAGTGATTTCTTCTCCTTTTCCTAATGTGTGCACCCTGAACTTGCAAGCCAGGGATTTCGACGCGTTGCTAGCTTTTGAAGCCTGCTGAATTGCCCCTTTTATTGTATGAATGTACTCATTTACCATGAGAGGCTAAGAATGCAAATAGAGATGTAAGAGAAGCGAATTGAATCAGAAGCGCACCTCAAAGACTGAACGATATTCATGGTAATCCTTGAAATCGTTTGGAACTCTGTAAGCTGGAGACTCTTGAATTTCAGCCCCATAATCATACGAAACTAAATGATTGATGAGTGGGTTCACATTGTGAGCCTGCTTCTCATTGGTCTGATGATATCGTCCAAGAAGGGTGAATTCAACGTGATTGCCTTCATCTGCAAGCGCCTTGAGAATAAATAGCAAGTTTAGTATTTGTTGTTTACAAAAAACTTGAAAAAAGTACCTTTAACCTCAGTTCTCTTTCCTGTTCCATTTTTTTCTTCCAAAGCAGTTTCGCTTCCTTTTCATTTTTCACCATTTGTTGCTATTCAAGAGAAGCACACAGTGAGGCTGTTTGTATCGAACTAGAGAGAAAATTACCACAAGTCTAGCTCGTTCTTCTTCAGTCATCTCTTTCTCTTTTTTTTGGTTCTTTTGTTTTTTGAGCTCTTCAATGAGTCTCCGTTTCTTCTCCTCTTTCGTTATGTAAACCTTCTGCTTTTCAAGTTGGCGACGCTTTTCAATTTCAGCCATAATCTGATGTTGCTGCTGTCTTATTTCATCAGAAATTGTGGGGTCGACCGACTTTGGTTGCTGGTCATGCTGCTCTGGTGCCTGCTGCGTTTGGTTAGAAGTTTCGAATGAGGATTTCTTTTTGAAATCTTTCTTTTTCAACAGGTCAAGTAACGTGATCTGCTTTTTCTTGAGTGTGAGCTTTAATGGCGATCTTGTAGGCGTTTGGCTTCCTCCTAGTAAATTACTAAGAGCACTTGATGTATTTTGCGTCTCTCCGTTTCTAGATTCGGGTGTTGTATTCCGCTGCTTAAAGAGTAGCTTCAAAGATTGGTCATTCTGAGTCTGATTTTGTGTGTTTTGTAAGCCAAAAGTTGATTGGTGGTTGTTTTGAGCAGGCTGACTGTCTAGTTTAGGCTTCCAAATATACGTCTTAGTAAACGAATATGAATCGAGTGTAGAAGGAGCAGTTTTGCCGTCTTTACCAGGGAGGTGGTAAAATGGATCTGAGTACATGGCGGGATCTCAATTTTTTTTTATAATTGTATTAAATTTGCTAAGAAACGCGGGCATTTATTGAGAATAGCTGGGGTAAAACTGCCTAGTAAAGTTCCTCAAAAATAAAGAATCACCAAGAACGCTAGCTATTCGATTTCATGAAGGAGGGATTGACGAATAATTACTTCATTTAATTTCAACTTTGAAAAGAATTATCATTTTTCCCGCACAATTTTGGGGGTACAAACCCTCTGAAACCGAGCAAATAGCAAGTCAAGAGCGGACGTATACTTTCGATTAGGATGTGGAATTATCAAAAAAGGAGTTAAATTTGAAATAGTATTTTAATCTCAACTTTCAGTCATTAAAAATAAGAAATTTCGTAGCAGAATTTAAAAATTTAGCCATAATAACGAAAAATTATTGAATTTGTTGTTCTTCTTCTTCCATAATTTACTCTTTCCTTAGAGTCATCTGATCGAAAAAAAAAAAGAGCATACCTAAGAAGCCACAATATGGGCTTTATCATTCCTCGCCTCAGACTCATACTCCTGTAATGATTCAATCTTCAAGCACACAATTAAGCAAATTACAATTATCTAAGTGTGAATTTTGAAATGATAATTAACCTATGTTAAAACAGCCACCACTCGGAAATATATGTATATACATTGAACGATTCAACAGTAGCTGCAATCACAAAAAAAAAAGCCTCAATGATTGAATTGCAATTTAAATGTTAATGTTTCCTTTTCCCCACAGAGAGTATAACACAACCAAATTCTCTCCATGAAGAGACAAATACACATTTCAACAGTTAATCACCAAACTGCATTTAAATAAGGGGAAAAAAACAAAAACAGTTCGGTAATAATGAGACATTGAAATAAAATAATCTACAGGCATTCTTCTATCATCACAGCGTCCAATAAGCTTTCTTCAATTGAGATTTCTCCAAGATACATTTTCCTTCCTTATATTTTTGTGCTTCATCGTGAGCTTGATCCTGGACAAAGTTAGTTATTAGTGGCAAAGATCTAAACATTTACATATTTCCAACCAACTATGGTATGACAGTTCTTACAAAAGAGATCACAGATTACGTGCAGACCCGATAGTAAGAGCTTGTCTTCTTTTGGTCCACAGGTAGTATTCACCCTATGATAATTTCACATCAGTTCAAACTCAAAATAGTTATTGATCTTACACATGATTAAAAAGGTATGCTTTTCCGCTTCGACCACGAAATGCCTAAGAAAGTAACAATTAGCTTTTTTTTTCAACACCATTTTTCGTTTACTTTGGATAAAAGCTCTTTGTAACTTGTTAAATGACAGTTGCACACTGAGCATGTGTAAATATTGTCTCCTTCGATATATTCAAGCAATAATTTTCCCATTTTAATCTTCTTTCTGTCTTTTCACACTTTCTGAGAGTTTATAGAAGACAACTGCGTCGTTCTTCTCCTTCACTAATTTTAATTGTAAATTATTTCGAAGCCCATCAAAAAGAAGCTTAAATTTTTGGAAATAATTCGAAGCTCTCCGCACCGTCCCTTTTGGCAGATAGGATAGCCATTACTCGAGACAGTTGTTCTTATTTTTTAAAGATCAATCTTTCTAAAGACGAACAAAGGCCGTAGTCAGTATGGTTTAAAAGTTAGTTAGCTCAATTACAAGAGCGAATTTTTAGAGTACAATATTAACTTCACTTCTGGAATTCGCTTTTTCGTTTAATTGGGGAAGGGACCAAAATGACAACTGGCTATTGTTGTTATTATTATTAGTTCTGGTCGTAGGCAGTCTCTCTCTCAACAGTCTTCTGGAATATTTACAATAGAAGTTGCAATAAATTTTTCCTGAATTTCTTGAAGACCGATTTATTGGAGAAATGTCAGAAACCAGGGTAATACTCTATATTGATCTCTTTGCTTTAAAACGACGGATTTCTATAGAGAGCACGAAGTCAGAAAAAGGCAGTAAATACGGACACATTATCTGGGCATCGAAGGGAAAAATCTCAAAATACGCAGCCTGCAACGACTACCCACGCAGAGAAGTAACCCCTGCTTTGAAACCAGTATTATATACTTATATTACCACTTGTGAAGAGATGCGAACATTAGAGTCCAGTCAGGACAAGTTGTAGGCCAAGAGAATGGTGGATTTCAGCAGCAAGGGCAGCCTCAAGACGGTTTTAACTTTGAATACATGAACCAAGTAACTTACCTTGCGAGAAACTCACTACACATATTAATTTGAATAAGATGTACCAGCAGCAAATGTATCAACAGCAGATGTATATGCAGATGCAGGAAGAACAAATGAGAAGAATGGCATATGAACAAGAAATCCTCCGAAGAGAAGTGGAGCGGCAAAAAAAGGAGAAAATGGAACTCGAGAAGTGGCAGCCGAAACATGGTCACAGAGAATTGAGATCAAGAGATCGAGAGCGAGATGCTCTAGCGCTGCTTGGAGCATTCGAAAAAATTAACACGAAAGGACGCAACAACGACTACCGCGGCTTGGATGATTTCTTTGAAGAAAAATCCCACGAGAAAATGCAACCGAAGCGTCCACCGTCAATAAAAGAAGAGATAGAAACCCCGAAGAGAAGGGGCGGTTCTCATAGTGAGAGGAGAGGAGGTTCCCTTGGCGAGAGAAAACCTCATATGCAGAGCACACCCAATTTTACCCCAAACAAATTTCAGCAAAATGCGAGCATGATGCTCAATTCTCCAATTTATTACCCGCCTTTTGGCGCAAATCCATATCAAAACCCGATAAATATGGGAAACAATCCTGGAGGACCTCTGGCCGACTATAATTTTATTTTGAAGCTGCTTGAACTCACTAAGAATGATAGCAAGCCGAAATCTAATAGAATATCGGAAATGTTGAAGAGTAGTTTAGATAAGCAGAATCAAATTTTGGAATCCATGGCTAGCAACCTTGCGAATGAAAAAGAAGAACATTATTCTGCAGAAAATAGAGAACTTGAAAGGCAAATAAAGGTTCTGGAATTAGAGAGCGAAACGAAAAAACGCAATTTATTTGACTCGGGCCCAGGTCAGTGGGAAACTCGAACTAACAATTTTAATCGTATCTATAAACAATGAAAGCAACCAAATTTACTCTGCGTTTTGTTAGGTCATTTGCCTCATAATAATTTGAGCCAGCAGCAGCCTTTCCTCCCAAGGATCCCACAGAATCAGTAAACACTTTAGCACCTCCCTTGGGAATATAATTTACCAAATAGATTTGGTATTGGAGCGAGCACTCCCTGGGCAAATAATTCGATGCCGTTAATGAAGTTTCGACCGGATTTATTGCCAAGAATGTTTAATCCTGTTGCAAGGTACCCATAGCCACTTCCCAAATAGATCACTCATCTGATTCATTCTAAAGGCGATCGCAGGACAAGCCTGGTATTTCATCTCATAGTATCTTTGTAGATTAATTGTGAAAAGCGAAGAAGGGACTCTCGAAGGCGAAGAGGGCTCACCTTGAGAGTTTATTGACTGCCTTAGTAAATGAGCATAGAAGTTGTCTTTTAAAGTCTCTTGAAATGTTAGGCCGTAGATAGTGAGGATGAAGACGAGGAAAACAACACGGACGAGAGAAAGGACACTCAAGGTGGCAACTCGAAAAAAGGTGAACACTGCATAAGAGTTTAAGCTAATAAGTTTTTATCGTAGGAAAACAAACACAAAAGGAAAGAGAAGCAGAAGCCATTGAAAAGGCATTGGCTGAAGAAAAAGCAAAACAAGAAGAAGAGAAGAAAAAAGCAGAGGAAGCAAAAGCCAAGTAATTCTTCACAGGATCCATAATAGAGTTAATTCGCTGCATTAGAATCAAAAGAAAATTGAGATTTCGTGCCTTGCTGTGGACTAGAATGTTTCCTCACTTGTTTGAGAACTATGCTCTTGATAAATTAATGGACAAACGTTTCTCAGATATGAGTGCCCATAATCAGGAGCTTGGTCTTGTTATTGAGGTAGAGATAGGCTCATTATTAATAGTGTTGATTATACGTTCTGGTGATAGGCTCTTACTAATTGGTGTAAAACGGCATCATCTAAAGGAATGCAGGCGGTAAACTCATCTATCCGTCATTATCACTAAACTTACTGCGTTTGGATGCTCAATAGATCATAGCAAGCATCAAGAAACCCAATGCTATATGCGAAATCAATGGTAAGAAGCCAAAGGCGACAGAAATTGGACCTCGATGTCAGGACATTGCTGTATAATATTCCCATTCAGTCGATCAAACCCTGAATATTTATTTCCTTCCCCAGGATAAACTTGCAGTAATCCTAAACGGCATGGATCAGGCTACAACCGAAGAGATGCTCCCTAAACAGGCTCTTAACTATCTTTGTAATGCATCGAATAATTAATGATGTCTAATCTTGACCATTGTTACAGCTAAAATTGCTTTCAATAGAGGTTATTTGCCACCAAATTTCATGTTTGAGACCGAACTGAACAGATTCCACTATAATTCATTTGGCTCTCTCAAGTAATCGCCTTACTTCCCCCAAAAAAACTGCTCACAATTTGTATTTGCTCGAAAAAGGGACCAAACTCCAGAGAAAACCAAGATGATTCTGATGTTTTTTGTCATTGTGCGAATCATGATACATAGGATAATTCTAAATCCGTACGCATTTGATCCTCAACTCAAGAAAGACGACGCTTCGAAAAAGTAACTACTTTTTTTCAACTCGTGAATGAATCAAAACCAAATCGTAGTTATGTGAGAACTCTTGCTTCAGTATTCGTGATTGCAGTTTGTGATTGGGTCAGACTCCATATTGCCATAGCGAATGGAAACACAACTCACTTACCAAACGAGCTGAAAACTTTTCCAGGGAAACCATTTAAAGCCTGTAATTTCAACTTTCATGTATTCAAATAAATGATCTCATTAGTCCCTGAAGAAAATCTGGAGCCACCTACTACCAAAGATGACATTTCAACTGTAATGCTGGGGATATTCACAAAGGAACAAATGAGACCTTGGATAGAAAAGAAGAATCTGTAAGGACTGACCCTCTTTTATTTCCTTACTAAATTACAAAATGTACAGTGAGAGTGCTTTGAGAGCTAGCATCGAAGGATGGGCTAATAAACTTTTCTCAATTGTACAGAGAATATACACAGAAAATCTGAAGAAAGAACTCTCTAGTGGGAAGGGACTTATTACCAGATTATCAAATATTCAATCAGTGAATTGAGTTTTAAGATTTTTCAATGAAGCAATATTAGAATTTTTTAAGTATGAATTATTAAGTAATATGAATAAACTTGAATATCATAGATGAATGAGATATCAGTTATTTAAAGATTGTTCTCAATTTTGTTAATAAAAATTTCAAATAACTCAATAATGTTTGTATTAGAAACGTTGATTCGAGTATCGCTCTCCGATTTATAAAAGCATCGGAAAAAGTTAAGAGCTCTCATCAATGGTTGCTGATAGATTTATAATCGCGAACTCTTTTCCTTGTTCGGGTCTACGAGTTTCAATATCAGCTCTAGCAGTCTCTTGAGTTAACTGAACCGTCTCGTTCTTATTTCTCTTTTTCATGAGAAAACAGAGCAAAACTCCTGCGGCAATGAAAAAAAGCTCCAATACTAGGAGCAGCCACATCCAATGAGGGATATGGAGACTTGTATCTGCAGTTTGTGTAGAAAGTATTTCTTTGCTAACTGTAGAAGTCGCAGTAGCCACTGCTGGCGGCTCTATCATTGCAGTTTTGATGGCAGTTGGAGTTGTGGAACTTGTAGCAGTCTGTGTGACTATTATGGTTTTCGTGACGGTTAAACTGTTATTGGGAGATAAAGTGTTTGGAATTTGTGTAAACAAGGACTTCGTTTGCGTTGTGGTAACAGTTTTAGTAAGGACTGTCGTCTCTGTTGCAGTTGTTGCTACTGTGACTGTAGTAGTTACGGTCACATTATTGTTTGTAGCTGAAGTATTTTCAGTGAGTTTAGTCGATTCTTTAGTCGAAGTTGGAGTGGTTGAATCTCCCGAGAATAGTAAGTCGAGAGTCATAGCCGCAGAATTGCATGCTTGCATCGAATTACATCCTTGGATGTTAAGAACAAGTGTGGATTCCTTCTTAACAGCAGGAGTTCCTGTGAACGTCAAATTTTCCGGGTGAAACCGTAGCCAGGAAGGAAGAAGAGAGTGATTAGAGAGCGTGGCAGAATATGTAATTGGTCCATTATTGCGGTCGAAAAAGAGGTCATTTGGGAGAGCGAAAGCGAATTTCTCTCGAGTATCGATGCTTAGTCGAGGAAGACCATATTTTTTCGTAGGAGGTTCTCCTTCACGCGTAATTGTTTCATTGGACACTTCCTTGCTAGTTTCATTGAAGAGGAATATTTTGAATAGAACCTCTCCTTTATAGCAAAAGAGTGTATTTTCAGTGGGTTTCATAATATTCCAACCGCCTCTAATCCCATCAACAACTGTTTCTGCTGATATGATCTTACCATTTACATCGAGAGACTTCATAAATAGCATATCGTTATTGTAACCCCGGGTTCTCATTGCAACGAAAACCACAGTCCCATCACTCTTTGGATAGAGATGAACATTGTCAAGTCTGCTATTCAAATTGTGCGCAATCAAAAATTTGGGACCAATCGTAAAATTGCTAGTAAAGCAGATCATCCCATACACGTTATGGTCGTCATGAGCCACCCAGGTGTATAAGATATTATTATTCTTCAGCTTAACCCATGAATGGACTCCCCTTTTTGCGCTATGTGGAAGAAGTTTGCGAGAAGATATTTCATTCAGCTCTTGATCAAACCAGACTGCGAAGCAATCGTGTGCGGTCATCCTCACTGTAAAGAGCAGTTCCCCATTTTGAGTCGAAGTCAAGGAGAAATCTCTATAAGTCCCAAAGGTCAAATTTTTTTTGTTACCGACAACAAGTTCAGTTCCGTTCAATGTTGCAGTCACTGCCCATGTCTCATTGCGATGGGAGGAAAAGAACAATACACTGTCAGGTCTTGCAAAATAAGCATCATATCTAAATTCTTCGAATTCTCGGCCAAGACTAGCCTCTTTGCCAATAGGATTTCCTGAGAGATCAAAACCCTGGCAACGAGAAATGCAAATTAAAAGTTGAGTTGGAGATATAAGTCCTACATAAGGTCCATTCAATTGACCGAATTGCAATGAAAACTCTCGTTCAAGAGTTCTGTTCATAGATAGAATCTGAATTGTTAGCTTAGAGTCATGGATATACCTCCCGCTATTGCTAGACCAGTATTCAGAGCCACTTGATGAAATTAAACACAATCCAATTTTGTTTTCAGGAAGTGGAATCAGTTTGTAAATCTGGGCTTTAACGATTCTTATCTCTGTTGCTTCAATTGAAACTCCATTGCGATCGAAAGTCAAAATCTGATATCGATCTTTCTCTTCAAATTTGGAAACAGCCACTGGAGCCACAGCTGTAATGTTTCCGTCTGGCCATTCAATAATTTGCTCCGGTTGAAAAATAACTCCTTCCCATTCAGATAGCACGATCGGCAATCTTAATGTCGGCAGAGTTGAATTTTCTGTTGGAGGTGGAGGAGGTAACGGTTTTGGTGTGCTCTCGTTCGGAAAATCCTTCGCTTGGGGTTTATATACGAGCTTTGCATGCCTTCTTTCGGACAGAGGAAGGTTATTTTGTTCTGTTAGAAACTGCATCAATGCTTCTCCGTCACCTTTGGCAATGACAAGGATAGGAATCGGGGCAAATAGTGGCGCATGATTCATTCCCACGACCGAGTTCGCTTCACTTATAACCAGTAGCATTTGAGCTCCAACAGCTTTTGCCATCTTGCTTCGATGTGCAAAGGAACAATGACTGTCTCCTTTGGCCATTAGGATGAGGTTCTTGTCTCTGTTTAAAGGTAAGGATACAGTTTCACACGCATTAAGAGGATCAGAAAGAGCCAGAAAGCCACTAAACTCCATATCAATGTTGATCCGTTCAGTTGAAGTCATCAAAATGTAGTTGAATTCAGCTTTTGTAGTATTTGATTTGTTGCATAAAGGTCCATCGTACTCAATCGAAAGCTGACAATTCACCGTAGTGAGGAAGCAAAGTAAAAAAAACGAACGCCAAATCATTTCAATTAAATTATAAGATAAAGAAGCTTCGGATATAAACTTTAAGAATTGTTATTTTGATCAGAAAAGTTCTTGAGTATTACTTACATTAGAAACTTCGTGAATTTTATATTAATTTTTTTTTTCGGTTCGACTCATTTTTAATCAGACAAGCGCCGCAGGCTCTTTCATCGGTATCCAACAGACTCTGAACTGGCTTGAAGAAGATGTATATTGGAAGGTTTTCCAAAAAGCACCCTTAAAATACTTCATACTAGCAATCTCAAAGTGGAAGTTTATCTCATTTCAGCAGAATTCATGAAATTTAAAAAACATTTATATAATGACGCAAAATACGTAAATCTCTTAAAATTGTTTTTTGAGAGAGGCTCAAAACATAAAAAAACGAAACCCAAGCCTATACTGCACCATGATGCATTTCACACTCTAATTAATTAGTTTGAAAGCTAGAAAACCACTAATTTAACTAAATTTAGTGATTTTTGGAGACCCACGAACTGAATTATTCCTCTGAAACTTTGATTCTTCAATTGAAGGCTGTGATTTATGCTTTAAAATACTCGGAAAGAGAGCATTTGAGCTTATTTCATTCGATATTTTTAATTTCAGGTTCCTGGTTGCTTTTTCATCAGTATCCTTCGCAAATCTGTTTCCTCTAAGAGCTTCTCTGTTGATATCAGGCAATGATGTTCTGTCAATTGCTGGATCGGCTGTAGAGGTATTGCCAGTCGAAGCTTCGCTTTTTAAATGCGGAGTTTTGTCGGAGGTCCTCTCATTCAATTTGCTATGTTGATTGGCAATCATTTTCTCCATCGACTCGAAGACGATCAGGATCGCTGTGACGTTATCAACTGACTTTTTAATTAAAGCTTCTCGAATTATGCTCTCTACGCCAATTTTACAAAATTCATGAAGATTGGATGTTTGTCCTGATTTTAACGAGGCCCATACTGACTCTATGAGACTGGTATTAGTTGCCTTATCAAATATACCATCACCTAGTTTATGAATATTAATCAAAGCTGATCTGAAAGGAGGCATGACTTACTCCCTAGTATTATGAAATCATGTTCTTCTGTTATTTTGAGTGATGTGATTTCAGGGCGCGAGATCACAACCTTTGGGTTTCCTCCGAACTTTGTAAGCTTTGCTTCTGCATCTCCAAACGTTCTTGAAACCTTTGTTTTGTAAGATTTAATGTAAATCAAGTTAGAGAGCAGCAAAAGAGTACCGAAAGTCCTCCAGGAGCAACACGATGAGGGATAACAACACCAAATGGGTTAGTTGATGAATCTAAGTCCAGTCTCTTCCCACCGAGGCCGAGAGGAAAATTTCTAAGAAAAATTTCAGGGGTGTCAAAAAAAGCGCCTTTTTTACTGATACACTCTGCCTCCGGCCTGCAAAATCCTCTTCTTCTCCTCTGGGTCTGAAGGTTTATGATCTCTTGTCAGCGCAAACCGGTTACGACCAAGTTCTTGACTCATGATTGCTCTGCTGTCACCAACATTTCCAATATATAGCATATCATCTAGATGAATAGCAGAGGTAAGTCATCTTGCATTATCAATATTTTTCACCAACGAACAATGCGATCAGTCCGCATGAACCGGATCTATCAGATGGTTCTTTCCAGGCCGCATCTTTCTGCGCTAATTCAAGAAACTCCTTATCGCACCTTTCGATTGCTTCATTGATAGCTTCCTGGGGACGCCAAGGGAAATGTGGACTTTGTATTAACTATGGAAGATAATTCAAGAAAAACAGTTCCCACGTTGAAAAGTACATAGTGATGGAGTTTGTTCCTTAGGAATTCTGCACATTTGATCCCTCCATGCCCATCATAGACTCCAAAAAAGCTACACTGAGGCCAATACTCGCTTTTCGAGAAATTCTGCGGTCTGGCTATATTAAGCACGATAGATACCCTATCTTCGTTATAGTTTCGCACAAGACCTTGGCTTGTACAAACACCAAATCCTCTTATTATCCCATAATTTTTCTCACTTCCTCGTGTTGGTTCGAAACAAGACAGAGGATTTCTTACGTTCGAGATCCTCTTCCGATCCTATCCTCATATGAAGATCAGCTTCAAGTCCATCTGTATTGTACTCCTATCAACTTTCTTACTTCT
>ENA-UOTZ01000018-UOTZ01000018.1-compost-metagenome-genome-assembly--contig:-NODE-18-length-97296-cov-7.985517_pt1 | contig 97296 bp, 59 predicted proteins | sample MGYA00238144_ERZ746983 | MGnify/ENA primary metagenome ERZ746983 (study PRJEB28759, sample SAMN06268863) | compost metagenome | isolation source: single cell | place: USA: California, Emeryville, Joint...
TTTAAAATTGGTAAAACGTGTTCCTTAAAATTTTACTTTGGGTATGACACGGATTTTCACTCTTTGCGGTCTCACATATTGCAACTCATTCAATTGCTTCGCTACCAAAGGTTCAGCTGTTGAAGTCACCTCAGCGTCTCTCGAGAATCTTCTCATCATGATAGAATGCTGGCCTCCAAGTACCTTCGGTCGGATGCGAGTTAATGAAGTACCTCGTTTCTAAATAATAATTACGGGAAAATGTAAAACAATTTTCAATGAGTTCATTACCTGGAAAGGATTTTGGGTCTCAGAATTAGTCTGAATTTCATTTGTTGCATTATGAGCACCCGAGCTGCTATTCCTCTTCATCACCGGAAAGTCTTTATTTAGAGCGTCTACATCCTCAGAAAAGCTACTTTCTCGCGACTCTTCGCTAGATATCACAGGTTTTTCGAGCTCATCGTCTCTTGTAAAATGCGAAAACTCCGTGAAAAGATCAAGAATATTCTTAGCTTGAGTAATAATAACCTCCTGACCAATTTGTTTGGAACTAACGAAAGTGTTCTGACGTTTATGTCGCAGAGCTTTGAGTGGGTTCCCTGAAAAAAATTCATCAGTTGCTTGAGTGAGATCACTATATGGAGAAAAAATGTTGTTGTCAGGTTTGATCTGAGGTTTAATAGAATAGTTTTTAGAGCCGATTTTAGCTGTTGACGGTCTTTTTTGTGTCAAATCTAGGGTGTCCTCAGTGAGAATGGCATTCTTGACGTTTTTCCCTCGGAGTCTTTTGGCAGTTACCTCAACATTTGATGCTTTGCTATGCTTTTGTTTGACTGACATTGTGATCAGAGACTCTTCGTTAGGTTCTTCTATTGTAGTAGCCTTCAATAGGTCTCTCACAGACTGCTGCAACTCACTTCTACTCATTACATTAAGCTTTACTATCTTTTCAATCATCTCTTCGGGTATATCCTGAACGTGCTTCGCTTCTTCATTGCTCTTCCTGGTCTGCGAAGGAGTTGTTTGAATAATTTGCACATCTTCGTCGTCAATTATTTTAACTTGTGGCAAGATCTCAGCAACCTTCTTGCGGTAATCTGGGTCTTTTTCGGTAAAAGGATTCCCATCGACTGAGATGGCATAAAGATCCTCCAATCCGATGAGATTTTGAATGTTATTGATGTCCTTGATTTCATTTCCTTCGAGATCTATGACGTTGAGTGAAACTTTGAACATCAAATCTGAGACATCATTGATAGAATTATAAGATGCGTAGATCTCCTTAAGATTAGAGAATGAATTTATTCCAGCAAGATCTTTGAGCCCACAATTTGAGACCCAGAGAACTTCAAGTTTTTGAAATGAATTACCAATGTCTCGAAGACTCTTCAGAATACTTCCATTCAGCTTTAGCTCAATGAGGTTCGAAAGGATTTCGCCAGCAACATTGAGAGAGCTATATGAAAGATCAACCTTGGTTTCCAAGCTCTTAACACTGGACAGCTTAGATTCATCCAAAAGCAACAACTTAGAGAGCTTTTCAGCATTCAGCTCTTCTAAGTCTCTCAAAAAATCATCCTCAAATTCCTCTTCAACCTTCTCTGGCTCATGCAAACTAGAAAGTTTCCAATTCGATTGGGTGTTAAAACCACCTTTCATTCGTCCCATCTCTGATGCTGTTTTACTCACAGAATCAACGTTAGTCAGTAGCATATCTTTTGCAGTGGTCGGTCTTATTTTAAAGCCCAAATTGACAGTTGAATTATTTCTCGCAGACTTGTCTCCAGCCGTTGTGGGTCTCGAGAGTACGAAAGAGGAGAGCTCACTACCGTTTCTTGTAGTTTCTGTGCTATAAAACGACTGGCCTGAGTGATTCATTTTTTGCTTTTCACTAAATGACGAGACTGTAGACGTTTCAGAATCAAGATCTCGAAAATCGATCTGCTTTGCGAACGCGCTCTGCACTTTCTCGGGGTTTTCAGCGATGGTAGTAGCAAAATTAAAGTTTATCTGCACATTGCGCTGCTTTAAGTCTTCTAATAACTTCGGATTGAAACTTTCCATGATATGATCGAACGTTTCGCAAGTAATTGATTACAAATTTTAAAAGTAGCTAAAAATTTACAAGTCATAAAATTTTCTTTGATATGAACTATTAATGAATCTAAGAACTATCTACTACAACCCAGCACGAAAAAGCCAACATAAACTGTAGGTAATAGAAGCTCATAAGAAGCAAGCTTATAAAAGGTTCTCGAATTATCTTCATATATCATCTTTCTATTCGTCCAATGGCGGGTGAAAGGGTTCAGGCCCTCAAAATAATTGACGAGTCCTCTTCTCCGGTTAATTAGTAGCAGTCGTGAAGTGTATTTAAGCTTATTCTACGAGATGAAAATTTAATTGGTTGCCTGGCTCTGATGGTATTCGTTTGAATTGAAAGGAATTTAGTAACATTACTTTAAAAAAGGCGCAAATTTAAATCATGGAGAGCAAACAGACGCAAATCGCAGAATTAACCGCAAGCTCGGAAGAACCACCAATTCGCAAGAAAGTTAAGATGAACGGCAATGAACAACAGACATTACATGAATTCTCTGTGCAGATTCCTGCAATGCGAATCAAAATTGCAGATGAGAAAATCGAAATTAAGGCTCCTCAGAAGCAATCCGATATCAATTCGGATTTCGAGCTTCCTTCACTCTCGCAGATCAAAAAACTATTGTTGAATGAGCCCTATAAGTTTAATGACACTTATACAGGCATAAAATACAAGAATACTGTATACAGACTCTATGATAATTTGCTTATCAAAAACGAATCCGACTCCGAAAACGATTTTCTTGGTAGGCTTATCAGAATAATTCGTGCGAATGATCCTGAAGAGATAAACTTCCTGGCAATCCTAGAAGTTCAATGGTATTTCCATTTCGGTTCTGATGTGTTGTGTAATAAGCATTATTCCTTTCAGGTTCTATAAAAAGTCTGATTTACCGAAAAAATATGCATCTTACCTACGTCATATAAGCGAAAATGAAATTTTCCTCTCCTCGCACAATGATTTTATCATGGTTGATTGCATCAATGGAACATTTAATCTGCTTTCTTACGATGAATATGAAAGGCTTGATCAGATTCCCCCCTTGACATTTTATATAAGGTAACGATCTTCATTTTATGAATAAACAGAACCTAATTTCTAATTATCACCCCTCAGAGCAAATTTCGACGTAGTTAAAAAGACAATGATTCCACCAATTGAAGAGTGGCCTAAGCACTGCATCTGTAGGTCGCCAGTGAACCCTGACTATACTTATATACTGTGTGATGTGTGCAAAAAGTGGTTCCATCTTGAATGCTTGAAGCTCACTATAGAAGAAGCAGACTCAATAGACAATTATGTCTGCTCCCATTGTGAGCAGAGAATGAATGGATACATTTTATCTCGTTCAAATAGATGATTTTATAGTGACATTATTGCCATTATCTTTTCATATTTTCTTGTTGTTAAGGAGTTTTCATCCAAAATTGAAATTTTTTCCGATGCAAGATCTAATAGTATGTAAAATGTTGTTCGTGCAGATTTACATCTATTGTCTTGAGGCAATCAAAATCACAATGAAGATTTGGCTGCAACAATTTTCGAATATAATCGTCTACAGCAGAATATCATGATTTCGAGGACCTTTTTAACATTTTCTTTTCGAATAGTATGGTTTGAATTTTGCATATTACCTTTCCGGAGCTTATGGAAGGCAGATACACAGAAGAAAATGTGATAATGTGGGCTACGCTCTTGTTGTATTAAAACTTGTCTCAACATTTAAAGATGAGTCGCTCAGAAATTGTGGAAAACTTACGGTTCACTCTTCAAAGCTTCTAACTTTAAGATGGGAAGTGAAGACTGAAGTTCGAAGTTTTGCCAGGAGATAGCGGCTTCATGTTGCATGCTTATAGTTCAGAAACTGATTGTGTTCATTCGGAGGTGCTATGCCATTTCCTGGCAGCTATTACATTCTCAAAAATTGATTCTAACAAATGGGAAACACATTTCTCAAGAATGCAATCAAAAGCTGTCGTCGAAATTTAGAAGAATGTCGAATAGAAAGTAGTCGAATCCCAAGGAATAGTTAGATATACACTTAAAAAAATCATCATTCACTCACAACACGTTTCTTTTGCCAGGGCGGAGATGTGAGCTCATTCAAATCAAGATCTTACATATGTGACACCATGGCACTTACTAGACACAGTTTCAGCAATAGAACCGAGAAATAAACTTCATGCAAAGCTATGCGAGAAAAAGCTTTTGTACTTAAGATTAGTTCTCATGAAGATTTGATCTCTTGCTAGAGAGTTCGTAAATAAGACACTCTTGAAAAATAAGTTATAAGAAGAAAAAGCACTTAAAGGAAACGTTAGCTTTTTAAAGCAGAGCAATGGTCTCCTTGCTGTATAGTAAGATAAATGAGTATAGCAACGTCCATCACAGCTGAGAATGTCGCAACTTAAGTCATTCGTGACAATTCTTTAGAAGAAGACATGCAGACAATCTTCCACTAACTAAAAATCCCTAACCAAAAAGAAATCCCAACTAATCTAAAGATCATAATTTCTTCGATGGTATTCTTGATCTACTATTGATAATTTGAGCAAATCTTTTTGCAAAATTAAAAGAACCATCCAATTTTAAATATTTTTTAATTCCTCCAAAGTTCTAAGGCCAAGAATATTCAAGACCAATTCCAGAGCGAGCATTTCCCAAAACAGCAAGGTTTTTCTCCTAAACTCTCCTTGACACCTTCTGAGGTACAAAAGTCCTTATCAAAGTCAAAATAAGAGGTCCGATTTTTTATGTTATTCTCAGGTGAACTTCATATACAGAGTGCCTCGAAGCAATTCACGATTTCTTAAAACGCGGTATAAAGTTGTTTAGAAGAGTTGCGAATCCAGAATCTTGAATTTCAAATCAATAATTATTGATTAAATTGACATTCGATAGAAATCAAGACTCGCTAGAACACAGAGAAAAGCCTCACTACAGGTCTGTCATGTAAACTTTTTGCATTGCTGTCCAGGTTGAGCCAACTTTCTCCTATATACAGATTGAAGTGAGTCGGGTTCTCGCTTGATAAAAGTTTTTTTCAGTAAGAATACAATACTTTGGAAAATTTGTGAATTTTCTATAATTTAATGTATCTTTCAATGGAAAAAGTGAGAACAAACCAGGTTTTTAAGTGCCAGCTTTGTAGAATTGAAATTGAAAAATAATTTAAATCCAAAAATGAATACTGCTACTACTACTTCTCCAAAAAAAGTACAACCAGAGGAGGAACTCAATCATTCTGAAATTAAAGAAAATCAAAAGAAAGGTTTCCCAAAGAGCATGCAGAATGTTAGTCGTGGAATCACCAGATCGTAAAACATCTCTTCTTTATCATTGAATTGAAGTGCCTATTTCAAAAGTATAACGAAGACGATCTTCTCTAGTTTTACAAGATTATGCCGTTGCTTGGGAGCCAACGATGATGACGCTCAGTAAACTCTAAATATTGTGCTTGTAACTCATAATTTTCTTTCTCCTCAGGCCCACAACCCAAACTCCTGCCCGAGTTAACCCAAAACCCACTCCAACAATCGAAAAGAAGGTGCTAATAACCCTTTATTAATTCAATGGATTAATCGTCTATTTAGAATAAAAAAATTCTGGCCTTTGAAATCGATCAGGTCATGCTGTCTGCAACTCATGTGGAATGTGATGATGCTGATGTTGTAATAAAGGTATGCGAAGAGTTGCTGACTTCTTTTTTCTTACTACTTTGGAAATGGGTATAGATCGGACCCGAAGGGAGCACAAATCGTGAAATATACATTCATAGACGTCCAACGCTTACTGAATTTCTGAGTGAGATGGCAAAAATATATGAATTAGCTATCTGTACGACCGGTGATAGAGAGGTATTTCAATTTTGTTTGAAAAAAATTGACTTCATCATTAATATATTCATTTTAGTTCTTCGAGCCATTGCTGCCAATTCTAGATGAAAACAATCTCATTTCATTAAAATTTTACAAAGAACATTGCTTGGAAGAAGATGGCTATCCAACCGTGGACTTATCAAAGTTTGGCCGTGACCTCAAAGATGTGATATTCATAAAAGTAAAGCTTTTGCAGTAATTTTATGTAATCACCATCGACTTCTAGACCTCAGGAAATCCTGCGCCTATACAATTGGAAAATTGTCTGGAGGTAGCCCCATTTTTGGGATCTGACACCGACACAGAGTTATTAAAAATTACACCACTCCTCTATCATCTGAAAGATGTAAACAATAATGGTGATAAGATAATTCTCATTCACTTTGATAGATCGATGATGTTAGACCATGCGACTTTTGGCAAAACCAAAGGAGACAGAAGATACCACAACTTCGCGTCTTGAGCATAAAACCTGCTCAGTCCAAAACTTATCACCAAAAGTTATCTTCATTAAAAGAATTACCAGCCCTCGAAGATGAAATCGACAGTCCTCTGATGCCAGTGACCAAGAAGGAGAAGGAGACTGAGAAAAATGTTTCCGAAGAAACGGAATCGGAAACGGAAGCAACTCCACCAGCGAGTACTCTCACAAATAAAAAGTGCGCAACATTAAAAGAAGAGAAAACTGAATATCAGTTCATTCCGGCTGAGAAATCTTTGCTGAATAAATTTAAATTCGCAAGACGCAACCAAGTTTATGAAATTTAACAAACATTCGACATCACTGAGATTATTTTTTTAATCCTGTTACCAATATTAGGCTAACTTGAATGTATTCTTTAGTGAAAAAAGCATGATTAATTTTTTTACATATGAACTCGTTTTTCTTGTGAAATACTACTCAACGAGGTACCAAATGACCATAACCAAATCAAAGCTTGATCTCTAATTGAGGTGAATAGCTCTCAGATAGTTCTCATAATATCCTATCTTACCCATGTAAGATAAAACCGTTTTTCAATGCATCGAAAATTAAATTGTGCAAGAAATTGTTATTCTTTCATTCTAGAAACATGGTGAACCTCTCTACGAGAGAGAGAGTTCTCACCTAAGTATTGAACATAAATATGCTATAAGCTTATATTCGTGATCTCAATAAATTAAGTTTATTAAATTGACTAATTACCCAACGCACGAAAAACAAAAAGAGCATTCACTGAAGGCTGTTTCAACACGAAGAAATATTCAGTGTATATGCAATTTGACCCCCATTAAAGGATCAAGTTGAGAAAATAAGTGAATTAAATTCTTATCAAATCATCAAGTCACCCCATTCTTCTCTATACCAAATTATATCGCATATTCGTTCTAACATTTGAAAATACTATAACTTGGCCGGCGATTCCTAACAAAGATCTAGCTCGTTTAAGACTCTTCTCCAATTTGAGAGATAATGTTCCAACATAACCATAATAAGCTCTCTCTCTCAAACTTTAGAACGAATTAAGTACTCATTTCTCGGCTGTGCTTATGAAGTGAGTTCTGCATATCAATAGAAGAGTAAATTCTCTTATTAGTTAAGTTTGGTAGGTCATCTGATAGACAAACTTGCTAGCAATGATGGTAATCCTAAAGGATCCTATCTTCAGTTGACTTTAATTAGTTCATGATGGCCGTAAGTTGAATGTGCTGTCAGATAAATGAGCCTTTTTTCGAATGAAACGCTCGTGCTGCAATTGAGGAAAACCGATTTCTGAATGAAGTGTGATCTTAAACTTTAATCATCCGTATAAAATTTAAGTTTTAAGTTCTGCCGAAGGCCTATACGATGGACTCCTTGCCCAATCCTTCACTCAGCAAATCCTTTGCAGGGTTCCGAGACTTTGACAGGCACGCCAATAGTCCAGTTTATACCAAAAAGCGGAAACTTTCAGCAGATGGGCAAGAATCTGAGACCAGTATCTCGATGCGCACTGATTCAATCACGGAGAATTTTTCCAAAATGCACATTGACTCAAAACCCAGGGCTCCTCATTCACTCTCTTCAACCCCAAATCTTTTCGATCAAGAAACACCTGTGCTACGAATTCCAAAACCCATGAAATTAGGCAAAATAATCGAAAAAAATTACTCCGCTGACTATGAGCCACTCAAACCCAGTTTAAACCAACCCAAGAACGAGGATTTCTTGCAAAATTTAATCAAGTTTAGTCAAACGGATGTGACAGGAATCTCCAAGTATTTAGATCTAGATTTGGAAAACAAAATCAGAGAATTCGACAAAACAATAAAAAAAAATGAGGACGGGAAAAAACCATCATCGAGCAGCATTATTGCAAGCTTCTTCAATACGCCGTTTGCTTCGCCTGTGGGCGTATATTTGAGCAATTTAGCTTTGCATACACCTACATTTGAGAAGAAACCAAAGTTATTTGATGGGTTGTCTGATTTCAAGAACGATTCATTCAAAATGATAGGGCCACTTACCAGAGAGGAGCGTATGGAAAAGATTCAAAGGTTCTTAGACAAGAAAAAAACTCGTAAATGGAAGCAAGTCAGATACGGTGTGAGAAAAGAGCTTGCTGATCAACGAGAAAGAGTACAAGGAAGATTCGTAAAGACAAAGCGATCACCTTTCAAGTTTGACGATGCTCGAAGTGACGGAAGCGCTGATTCGCTCATAAGTCTTACGAAAAAATGTGATAGACTAAATTTGATGGACGCTGAATTTATTAAGAATAATTTAAGCAACAGCTCCACCGATCTTCAAAGTAGCTTACTTTCTGATAGCTAAGTCAGCATTTCTGTAAATTTACATATTGAGAAACTATGGACATTTAGTTGATTAGAGACCAATTGATAGATGTTCAGAGATAGTGTGAATTCTCACCCCATAAGTTAGCTTCAGAAAAAAATACGATCCAACTTGGACCTCACATTAGAACACCTATTCATGAATTTGCACAATTTCAAAAACTCCTAGTTAAGCGAGCACCACATAGAAGCAACCGATTCAAAAAAAGCAAACAAATGATTAATTATGAATGCTAATTGTATGTCTTCAAGAAAAACGAAATTTATTAATATTATTATTGCAATTACCTATGAGAACAATTTGGATAAACAATATCTGTTGCCACAACATTCAAAATATATTGCTTTGATCCTATTGCTCATTTCACCAATGCCGATCAATCTTATTAAGCAACCGCCCAAAAAATTGTGTATTTTATTTATATTGGAGATGGGAATATATTTAAGGACTAATCTATTGTAAGATATTCATGAAAACCGGAGAAAGGTCTTATATAAGTGATGAATTCAAGTATCATCTATTGATACTGGTGTGATCTAAAACGGCAGAAATTTACTTCCGAGAGTTTTAAATTTCACAAGGAACAACTGTTTCAATCCCATCTTCTAACTCCCTGTTGGATCTCACATTTATCTCGTTAGTTAATTTGTTCAAAAAGGACTCAATTCAAGGTACATTTTTAAAAATCAAAATTAGCTGTTAGCACTAAATTTGAAAATAAATTAAAGATCTCAATCACTCGTTCTCGCATGTCGATTGGACTTAAATACCATGGGAAGCAGACTCACTCACGCAGAGAGCTTGATAGTCAAAACACAGATTTCATTGACGAAGTGAAGCGACTAAAGCGCAACTTTGACGACTTGAAGACTCCAGTACTGTATCAAAGGATAATTTCTCAGTACAAAGCAAATCATCGAAACAAAAAGCTTGTTGATTTCATTGATGATAAACAAAATCCAAATGAACTATCTCTAGAAGAACCTTGCAATGTGTTAAAAGATTGCTCAAATACAACAGCGTTTGCCTTGAAAACACGTAGTGCATCGCAATATGACCTGGCGATGCACACTGACAGACAAAACAAGGAGAATTCAGGAATTCCAATTAATAAAAAGCCTCAAAAAGCCGAGAGAAATGTTGAAAGAGCTTGCCAAACAGAAGATTCATGGCAGGCTCTCCAAGAAGAAATTCAAAATCAACAAAGAGCTATGAGACTTTTGGAAGAAGATGTATCTAAACTTCGAATTGAGAATATCAAACTTGAGGGCGCTCTCAAAACTGCACAAGAAAACCTAGCTGTAAAAGGAAAGGTAATCTCTAACTTTACGTTCGACCATGTCTGATGCAATTTTAATAGAACCAGAACAACACTTCCTCTTCATTCGCTCTTCCGTCGGAATTTAAGACAAACTGGGATAACCTTGCCAAGGATCTCCTCATTGCAACTTTCGCTGATTTTATAGATAATCCTTTTCTTCTTCTCAACATGGTTCAAGACTTCACACTCATTTGCTATGACTTAGCAAAAAAACTTCTCATTGAGAAGAGCAAGGCTATTCTGAAGGCGCTCAATATGCCTATTTCTTCCGAAAATGAAAGTGCTCTACTAAAGCACCTCACTAATTTTTATCAAGATCATGCAAATACGATTTTTAAATTCACCGATGAAGAATATAAAACTCTTTCTACTCAATACCAAAAGAACTGTCAAAAGATTTTGAATCATAATTATCAATGTGAACTTTCAAACTTCCCTTTGGATGACGATGAAGAGTTCGTGGAGTCAACTCAGCCCCTCTTCACTGTCTCAACTGAATACCATGAGTATCTGACTAGTCTCCTCGAATCTGAGGACTTCCGCAAGTTTGCAGGCTCGTACTTCTCGCTGTGTATCTACATGCTGCTGAATGATCCGCCTTTGAAGCTTCCAGTGGACAATTTTAAGAATCGGAAATTTATGTTCAAGAGCTTCAGAAAGAATGATTTTAATTGCATTGACGGGTTCGCAAAAGACGGGTCTCCTGCTATTGTGATACTGCCGGCTGTTATGAGGAATAATCATATTTATTATGGAATCAAGCCCTCGGTTCTGATTCTCTCGGAGCAATTTTTAAATCCGAAAGTTTTGAAGAAAGTTGAAGAGGATTTCAATGAAGAAAAAACAAAGCAACAGAAAAAACTTGAAAATTCAGTAATGGAGCAGGATGGAGCTACGAAAGTGAATCAAACTTTGGAATTATCTACGCAAAATATTACTACTACCTTCAAAAAAGAACTAATGGATGTCACAACCTGTGAAAGTGGCAAAGCAGAGCCAAAGAGTCTCCGTGACTCGAATCAACTGGATGAAACAGAGAAAGCAAGACCAGATGAGCTTTCCACATTGCCAACAGGACAAGAATCAGATCTCCGTTTTCATGTTGAAACTACAAGAGTTGATCAGCACGCTACAACAAAGGACGTGAGTCAGATGAATCAGACCGATCAAAACAATAAGATGGAATTTGAAAACAATGTGATGCTAGATTTGACGAATGGCCTCTACGAAAATCAAGCGAAGCCCCAAACCTCCCCTCAGTATATATCTTATTAACATAATAATCGTTGACTAACCATTATCATCTCCAAAGCATTTCGAATACAGAACGAAAGAAGTCGTCATTATCGAAACAGGAAATTCTGACTCCTAAAAGCGAGAAGCGTGCGACGACATCAAGAATCAAATATCAGTAAGGAAATTACTACTTGCAGCTTGTGTTAATCTTATAAATCTAGATCTTGCCTCGCACCACTTGTAGAGGGTACTGACGCTCAAGAAAACCCCAAGAAATTGAAAGTTGGACGACTAGATAAAAATATTGATAGAACTCAATTAGCGAAGACATTACTAACAAGAAATCAAGATATCACCAATAATTCAGCCATTTCATACAATAACTATTGCAGTACTGGAACTATTAATAACTCCCTATCATCATCCTCATTGAGTCAGAGCAATAAAGAGAAGATAAAAACGATCAAAGCCACATTGGCGAGGCAAAAGGAATATAAGTACATAGTTCCATCAGGCGTGAATGATCAAATGATGGACCATTCTGTAAAGTATAAAACCGACGAAGCAAGCTCTCGCGTTGGCAGTCCCTCCAGTTCTTATAATTCAGCGCATCCTCTGAAAAATAAGACTAATATCACATCAAATACTCATCGAGGAGGAACTCCCACTAGCAGCTCAAGAGTTTCCACAGGATACTGGAATAAGGAAAATGCTGGAGACACTGCTCGAATTAAAGTCAGATCCAAAGATAATAACATTACTGCCGAATTAAGCTGTAGATCGAAGAAAGCCAGTCCTTCTCCTTCATTAGAGAAATATAACAACTCAGAGGTTTATATAAAGAAAAATCAAGAACTGAAGGAGAGAATTAAGAAATCCTTTTTAAGTACTCGACAAGATTTCACGCAAAAAAGAGAAAATGTTTCTCAAGAAGAGTTCCCTTCTTCTCGGAATGAAAGCCGTGCAAACAGCCCAAAGCAAGTAAGGCAATCTGCTTTCAGAGAGTCAAATTCCAAAGACGCTCCCCATCGGCTAGATTCGACCCTCTCGAACTTGAAAAGGTCGATCGAGATGCTAAAATCGAGCAAAATTACGAATGCGAATGCAAAATCCAAACGAAATAATAATAGCAGCAAACAGGGCGACACTCTTATGAATAACTCTCTTATAGGGAAGATAGTGAATCAATCATTGAGATTGTCTGCAGATAGGCAAGACTCATCAGTTGATGAAAAAGAATCGATGAATGACAGCTCAGCCCGGAAACAACATTACGCCAGCGAAAGGTACGGTACGTCATCTCAAAACCCTGTGAAGAGGGTGTCTCAAAGACCATCAGATATGAGCGCATTAAAACCAATGAGCCAAAATATGTCGTTACTCAAAACAGAAGCAGCAAGATGGAAATCTTCTTCTTCCAGATGCCCCTCAAAACAGAGGTATGGCGCTTGTATGATTCAAGGAGCAGAAAACTCTCAGCAGGAATTAGTGGATAGTTTTGAAGGATCAAGCGTCCAGCAGATACGCTCTGTAAATGAAAGTACAATCTCAGGGATCAAAGCTCGTGCCAGCCAAGAGAGAGATTTGCAACTCCCAAAAGGAGTATGTGAAGACAATGTCAAAATTTTCGATGTACTTAAGAATGTATACAGAAACAGCAAACTTTTGTATATAAACGATCGATAGGCAGCTCTAGAAAACGATGAAGAGTTTGATAGCGATGTACAGTCTATATTTGTGGGTGATATTTTTTAGCTAAATCTGTGATGTTTATACATAACTATGTTAATGGTGAAGAGCATTCTTCTATAAAATTATCTCTTCGATTATATATTTCTCAGAAATTCCTATCAAAAAATTTGGGGGATCAAAATACAGAATGTCTGATTATGGAAAATACGAACTTCTTAAAGCTATGAAGAAGGTAAGACTGAAATGCAATTAGGAACACGTGGGAGAAGAAATTATTAACTACAATAGCGGCTTCAATGTGTGAAAGACTTGGAGCCAGCAAGCCAATTTTTCATTAGTTCATAAGTGGTCCATGATATTGCAGAAGCAGGAGCCAAGCTAATTATGCGGGGAAAGGCTCCTTTGAAAAGCCCTTTTATCCCTTCCTCTGCGATGATCGTTTTTCCTGTTTTAATTGCATCCTTAAAACGAAATGGTGCAATCCTGCCTGAATGAAGAGAAATGCATGGGTCACAGAGCTCTGGTGGAGGTCCTGAGAACCCTTTTACATTGCTGCTCTTCGCTCCATTGACAGATTTAGAAGCGGAAAATCTTATTGATTCCTCATATTCCTTATCTTTAAACAAACAAGATGCCTCGTTGTTTTCCAAAAATTTGAGATATTTGACGAAATTTTCGGTTTGCAACCTCGTTTTGATATTATCAAGTGGGACCGTCAGTGTAGCTGCAGTGGCGCCTGAATATTTGTGTTATTTTGATCAGATTGGACAAAAATTTACCAGCTGTGAAAGCGCATAAAATGTATGAGAAAATGTTGTGCCCATTTTGTGGTCTATAATTATGCTTCAAGGTTTCGTTTACTCCAACTAAGATAGCTGCATTTGGGACATTCATAAACTAGAAAGAATTCAACCAATCGTGAAAAAAGTACTGATGAATTACCACTGTGAGAGGATAACTTCGATAGAAAGCCTGAAACCCTTCATTGTTATATGTTAATCGAATCAGTTTTTTGTAATTCTTGAGGTGTGAAGGAGCAATCTGCATTCTTTGCTTCATTGCTAATTAAGATTATAAACATATCCTCAGACAAAGCTTACTGTCCACAGGAGTTAAGATAAAATCATGAATGAGTGTGGCAGTTGCTCCTGTAAGTCCATAGGAAAGCTGCTGGAATTTCTCGGATTTCACGTTTTTCAAGATAAATCGCTTTGAAATTTCATAAATGGAGAAATAACATGCATGCGCCGGTATGCACCCTGTCACAACAGCAGTAACACCACGCCAGAATCTTTTAATCCCTCCTGCATGATAGAGATCCCCAGCAACCTTCATAAAGTTGCTCTTTTTTTTCAGAGTTTGCATCTGAGTCTGTAGAATCAAGCAATTCAGTAACTATGAATGATGGTTCGTTTTACCTTGATTGAATCGAAAGGAAACAAAATTGTATGCTCCACAACCCCAGCAAGAGAGCCAGCTTATATGAAAGATTAAAATATTTGGCATTTACTAGCAAATATACCAATGCAATGGTTGAGATAAGGAACTTTATCATCTCGTTTTTCCCACTCGAAAAATTCCTCATCGAACTCTTGAGCGTTGAGGCGTTCTTTGATGTCCGCAGTTATTGACATGAGTGATTCAAGAAATGCAAAAAATTTTTTATTTCCAAAATTATCTTTGCGGTCTCTATGAATTTATGAATTTACGTCGGGTTTTCCAATAGTTTTTCAACTAAATAGAATCACACTAACTCAAAAGGAAACGATAGAATCGAAACACAAATGATTTCTAAATCATCATAATACTCCTCACTACTAGAGGAAATGATTTTCTTGCAAGATCAAGTGAGAGAAATCAAATGGCTAAAATTCAACTAGAGAGAGATGGCTGGAAAGAATCACGAAAAGACCCTGAATTTTTATTCTTTTTCTTTATAATTAAGAACCCTAGCTTACTTTTGCTCGAAGAAAATTAAGATAAAAGGTTTTTAAGACACGAATCACACATCTTAGAAATTACAAAGCTCTATTAATACGAAAAAGAGGAGAAAGTAAGAATTGTATAGTTGAAAATTTTACCAAAGAAAAGTATTCAAAAGGTGCTTAAGAAGCATTAATCGCATGATTCTGCTGTTGTTGTAAGAAAGTCTGAATAATTGAAATGATAAAGATGTTGCTCATTTCTTATAGATATGGATTTCCTGAACCCAAAAAAAAAAATAAATTCTCGATTGCGCTTCCCTCTCGACTAAATGTAAGAAGCATCAGGATCACTCACCAAAATGTCGGAGAAAGCTCTTTACGGATTAATTAGAGTTAACGAAGAAAGAAACATCAGCAATTTTGATGTCCTTATGTGTGTTGTCATCGTGTCCTGCTGAGGCACTCAAGTTCTATCATCTGAACAATTTTACTATGGAATTTTATTGCACTATCGCATCACTATATTAGCAAAGACTATGGTCAGACGAAACTCATACTCAGAGCTAATCTTTATATTTTGAGTTGAGTAATGCTTTCTTAATTTCCATAACCTTTGTGGTTTTGCTGGCGTAATTTCTAATTTAGAAAGAATCGGTTCTGTTAAAGTTGACAGTCTCAAAAGCTATGCATATCTTTTCAATTTTTCTTTTTCTGATATTCGGCATGCGATATGTATTTTCAGTGCTCTATCCTGAACTCAAGGATTTAGGATGTCGCAATTTTAGTTCAGTGAGGTTTATAGAATTAATAATGTATTAGGCTAGCATGCTCCTTCAAAGTGTAAAGTGTATACGGCGGTATTTCTAGACAAGCTTATTTCTTGTATATTTTTTAATGTTCGGCATTCAAAGAGAGAGCAAGGTTATTAGGACTATCATGACAGAATTATTTGTCTTAATTAGAAAAGTCTACCAAGTCAGCAGAGAGTGCGCTCCAGGTTTTTAAATAAATTGGTTTGCTTCGTACAATTTCTGATATACAATTGAAAATAAAAAAATCCAATCTGTGAACCAGGATGCTAAGAAGAAGAGAAAGAGTTTCAAACTTTGCTCAGTTGCAAGAGTCTACCAATAATCTCACACTAGAGAGGAGGAACTCAGCTTCTACAACAATTTTCAGACTGAATAAGGAGCCTGAATCAAAGCCTTATGTAGAATATGGACAATTTTTTGAATTGTTTCTAAATTCCCTGTATTCCTTTCCTAGCTCATTGAATTACAAAGAGATATTGAAAGATTGATCAAATTGAAGGATTACAAGAAGTTAATGGAGGTCTGTCCAATCAGATGGATACATTATCTAACTCAATTAATGTAGATCTTGAAAAGATTAGACAGAAAGCTTGTTAAACTCGAAAACGATAAACTCGCTGCTAACGTTGTTGTCTCGAATGCCACGTTCATTTTTCTTTCATGCAAACTTGAGACTCACGCTGTAACTAAATGCATTTAATTCAATGGTCTTTGAAAATTGGACTTTTAATCAGTCAGCCTTCGTTGGAATTGCGCTCTCAGCATTCTCTACGTGCGACAATGAAATCAAAAAGAGGACACTGGAAATCCTTTGCAAATCAATTCGTACCTCTTCTTTAACTGTTTGATGCAAACCTTTTATCATAGTAAAAATAGAAGAGTCCTTCGAGCGAGTCAGGTTTCCCCTCAGTTTTATTCTCAGAGCACTCAAAGTAAAGAAAAAACCTACTTTTTTCCGATTATGAATATGATGAACAAAGATTTTGAAGAATACTGGCACTCAGGACAGCGATATCAATTATGTGGCTATCAGGAACGCTGCCTTGCATTTGCTCGAGTTAGAAAAGTCTGCGAAATCACGAGTTCTATGCTTGAAAATACTCTATAATCTCCCTACTACCGATGTCAACTTACTCAAAGCATTGTTCCAAAAATTTGCGCTTAATATCTGTGATCATCGTACTCCTATCGGGCCTAAGCACTTGAGGATTTATTGCAAATATGCTCTTAAACTTGATGATGAGGTTCTTGATAACTGGGTACACTTTCGAATGATCTGATGTCTCTAATCAGCTATTTTTGTATGGGGATTTTAGGTCAAGCTCGTTTCTACTCTGCAATTTCATAGTCATGTCCAAGACTACGAAGCAATTACGTTATCATTTTTACAAATGGCTGTGAAAAGAGGCCTGAAGGATGAGACATTCCATGCTTGCTTCGGAAAGGTGAGCCTCTTTTCCCCCTCTCTATTTAAAGAAGAAGTAGACCTGTGAAAAAACAAGGAGTCCTTATAAGAAGATCCGAGTGTTAGCCTGTCAAACACTCGTTGCCTTCTTAAAAATTCCAGAAGAGCTTATGTTAAAGACCATACAAAAGGAAGAACTTGAGAAATTCCAGTTACCAAAAGTAACTTTCTCCTCAATATTTGACTGGGAATGCAATGACATTTAAAGAATAGATCTGGTTCAGGAGATAGAATGGATAAAAGTTCTTCAATGCTCACAGAGAAATCAAAAGTGTAAGGAGAAACCATTAAAATCTTGTAATTAGAGTTTTCTCTTAGGATCCTCGAAAATAGTTGCTTGGGGGCTTTGCTTCAAGCTTTGGAAGACGAGTTCTATGAGGCAACATATTTTAACATATTCATTCTTGCTGAAAATGCATGCCTTTAGGTTCGACTCGCTGGACTAAATGCGATCAATCATTTTGCAGAGCTATCTGACAGATTTTTACGTGAATGTAAAGAAGTTCTACTTTACATGCTAAACGATGAAAATGATATTGTAATATGAAGATTATCTTGCATGGGTCACTTACCCCTCTTAGGTTCGAATGAGAGCTGTGCAAATTTTGTCAGCAACTTTCAAGGAATTGGCACTTTCTGTAAGCTGCTCGGATGCGATTTGTTATATCATTAATAAATATAGAAATATGAAAAAGACTCTTTGCTGTTCAACATCAAAGAAGAAGTTGCTCTTCTGAGAGAAAAAATATATCGGTTACTTTGGAATATTCGGTTGGAGAAGGCAGACGAGTTCCTCGAGGTCGTGACAGTAATTTGATCAGAAGCTGATCAAATTCATTAATAATATTCTGCTACCGATAGAGCCTCTTCGAAAATCTCTACAAATTCCCTCAAGATCAAGAGAAAATTTACATTGCTCTCAAGCAACTAATGCTTCAGAATTTAAAACATGATTCTGTATTGATACGAAGCCTTCTGAGCCGGGACAACATTATGACTCGTGAGCCGGATTGGGAACAGCCAGAGCATGTTGGAAGGATGGCACTGCTCTTTACTTGTGCGAAAGAAGATCCCAGAATCTTGAAAGGATACCCCTTTTACTACTCAAAGCATCTTGAATATTTGAGAGATGCTTTTCCTCAAATTTTCAAAGATAATCAGATCTCGATAGTGAAAAAGGATGTCGTGCCATCCGAGCCAGCTGAAAGACTCGCTGTTGATCTTCTCAACAAGCTCTTCAAAGTGCTTGACCGTCGATATTTTGCTTCAAATCGCGACCGTATAACTTCCGTAACCTCTATAAATATAATACGTTTATATATTAAAGCAATTAGTATTTAAATGAGATAGGAATAATGCTCGCCAAATTTGAAGGAGCTCAAGTTCGCAAGAAACAATCCCGACTAGTCCGAAACTGCTATGAGTTAATTGTGAGATTCTGCAACTGTCGAAATGCAATCGAAACCCAGATTTGTCTGTCGCCAGAAAGTCTTCGGTGCTTTAATGAAGAATATGTAAAGGGAATCGTTGAACTGATCCTCACTCTAGGCAGTTTCAAAATGGTAACCTTAGATATTCAACACTTGCCTTTGCAGCCCTTTTCGAAATAGAGCGATCAGCTTAGTCAGGTTTTTGAAGGTCTGAAAGGCTTTTTTTTATCATTTATTCTCTTAAAATATATGCGATTCGAAGGCTCAACCGAAGAAATCTATCAAAATAAGGTTCGCCTTAGAATGATTGAACTGTGAATCTAACACAATGCTATTAGATTCTTTCATTAAATCCAGTTTTGAGCCAATATTTGATGTTGCTTTCAAAATTCGCGGACCAAAATCCTGATGTCTACGGAGATATAAAGTCTTTTTGCAAAGAACTCCAAGAAATTTCTCGCGAAATCTCACTTGATGCTCAAGCAATGCTTTCCTTAGGAAATAGACTCAAGTAAATTCTTTTTCTCAATCGACGAAGGAAAATATATTCCCTCATTCATTTTCAATCAGGTTTGCCATAAAGATACAAAAAGGAATGCAACAATTCACTATCAATTGGGGCGAGTCTTTACAAGAGATTTCTCAATTACAAATTCCAACCGCAAAGATACTTAGTCCTCGCTCTAACATTGAAGACGCTCAAGAGCTCCATTTTGCTTTCTTAATGAAATTAATGATGCGGATCGAACTTCAAGATGTCACAGTAGACAAACAGCTTTCTTGCGGGAATGACTAATACCCTTTGTTTTGTAGAATTTGGAGCAGATATTCGTATGTATAGTTCTCCCCAACGACGAGAAGAGATTCTTCAAGATAACAGAAGCAGATGTGGTTCAAAATACTGAGCAATCTAAGTAAAATATTTGTTGTTGTCTGGGGCATTATGGATGTTTGAGTAGGAAAATGAGAGTCGAAACTGCTCTTGAGATGGAATTATCTCAATGGGATAAAGCTTCAATAGTTCAATTATTCGTTGCGAAGCAAGCTTCCAATGCTTTTAACCCTTCTCAGTCGTTAAAAAATGAGGTTTCGCTTGGGATTTTCTTAAAAACTTCAAGTAAAGATAAAACGGAGCATTATATGAATTATGTTCCGATCTCTGATCGTGTTGATCTCCTACTTAAACCATCTAATTAAATGTGTCGGATGTCAATCTATCAAGTTCATTAATGTGTATAGAGATGTAGATTTATAAGTACCTCTCTTAAGTTTCATTAAATTATCCAAAGAGAAATTATTCTTAACGAGTAAACATTCCTAAGTGCATAACGAAAACTACTTGAAGATAATCTATAGGAAATTGCCGAGTAGAGCGCAGAGCGTCTTGTGGCCAGAGATAAATAGAGAATAACAAAAAAAAATTTTAAAATAATAGCATACGGAGAGTGGAAGTCAAGAACTTTTAACTCAAATGATTTCGTTAAAAGACAATATTGGACTCTATGCTGGATCACGTCTAATTTTTAAGAAAAGATTCGAGTTCACAATTGACCTCTTTTTTTTAGAATACCATGATTCGCACCTTATAACGGCTTCGTTTGTTTGAGAAATTCGGAATTGAGAGAATGAGTTTCTAGAGATATGAAGGTTGAAAAAAAGACAGAATTTTTTCTATTCTATAATTTATGATTTTCTCATCAAAAAAAGAGAGATTGAAGTTAAAACTTTAGGATGCATGAATTGTTAGCTTGAGACAGCACACTTATCATTCGTAATGGCAACTCCAACTACTATGAGAGTACTTAGAGACTTTTACTTATCTCTCTAAACTCCAATTATCAGGTTTTATTATTTCATAATTTCAGGCATTGGGAACGACTCGGGAATTTTTGTAAGAAATTGCGCGGACAGGGTAAGATCCTTCCTCTTCATACGATAAATGAGGAGATTATAAGTTTTTCGTTTGCATTTTGAGAAAGTCTGTTCTCGAAATTACATTCATCTCAGCAAAATGTCAAAATATATCGCTACCAAGAACTGGTCAAAAACAGCATGAAGCCGTTTTCAACTGAAAACGGGCAGCCTCAATTTAGACCCTTCGCCATACTTCTTCTTAGATGTAGCTAAGGGAAGTTTGGTATGGGCCATGAACAAGATATAGGTTTTGCTGCTTAATAAAACCGGAAAAATTTATTTTGTTATGGGATTCATTAATTTTAAAAGTTTCCATTTTTGTCAGTTAAGGTGGGAATGATCTTTGCTATCCTGCTAGCCTTTTTGCTGACCAAATCGGAGAACAGGTCATGAATCATATTTCAATAAAACTGCGCTGCTATTTCGCATGCAATTTCTAAATTATCACTTTCAATAATGAAACCATAGCCAAATCCTACAGACATCTACTTGAACGGCCAAATGCAAAAGCATAATCTCTAACTTTTAAAAAGAGGCTCTCTGTCACCAACCAACATGGATGAATAGCAATAGATATTAATTAGAGTCCCAAAAAAGAGGAAATTCTATTAAATTTCTCTCTTCTCTTTGAGAAAAGTCAAAGCGACTGTTTCAAATCGAGCCATAAAGAGCCTCTATTCAGAAAGACAATGCGCAATAGTTTGGCGCCAAAGGCCTCTGCGTATTTCGCAAGAGATTCGTTAAATAAAAATTATTTTAATCAATCAGTACTGTCAGGGCGAAAGAGATGGAACCAAAAAGCGATCGAATGATGAAACAATTATCTTGGTCTGACAATGCAAGCTCGAGACGGGATAAAGATCAATCCCCGTCATCTGCTTTACGAGAAAAAGAGATTTCGATTCTAAAACGCAAGATTCAAGATTTAGAAGAGCAGCATGCGATCGATAAAGAAAACTTGAAGATCCAGCTTGAGGAAGCAATGAAGAAGCGACTGGTAAAATAGATGGTGATAACAAAATCGCTTTAATATATTGTTCCCGATCACGTAGGAACATGAGCTCAAAGGACTTATCGATAAAACAAATTTTGAAAAAGGAAACCTCGAGCATGAGAAGAATCTCATTGCCGTCCAGAATGAGAACTTGCAAAAACGAATTAAAAATCAGACGGATCAAATTGCAGATCTGAAAAGGAAACTTGATGAAGCTTACGAAGATCTGGAAAGACAGAAGGAGAAAATGCGGACTGAGAAACATTTTACAGCTAACGACCTTGCAAATGTCCGTATTGAGCTGGAAGCACAGTTTGTATTTGAATTCACATAATATAAGGTCCATTAAATACAAGTCGTGAATTATTTTGCTAGGAGGAAGAGATCGAAAACCTAAAGAAAATCTTTGATGGTGAGAGGGATTATTATATTAAAGAACTTGCAGAAACCCGAAAAAATTTTGAGAATGCCAGCAAAGAGCAATCTGTAGATACTTTATATTATTCCTCTTCAACAATGACGCTTTCTTAGAGGAGATCGGAGGAAGTGCAACGGCAATTAGAGGAAGAAATTGCAAATCTAAAGCACGACCTCAATGAAACAAGTGAGCGATATCATAAAGAGACAGCCCATCTCCAATCAGCTTTGGAAGACTGGAAAGGAAAATATTTTGATTGTTTGAAATTACAAAAAGACAATGCGGCAAAGAACGTAATTTAAATAAAAAAACATAGGAACTTAAAGACGTTTTGATTAGGAGATGATACTAAAAGAGACCGAATATCAGTTTCAAAAAGAAAAAGAAAATCTAATGAACCAACTAGAAAATATTATGACAATGAACGAAGAACTGCGAAATGATTTCGATGATGTTATGAATCAAAAGAAGGAAATAGACTCAAAATACAGGTCTCTAGAAAAATCCTCTGAAGAGACAGTGAAAGACCTTGAAAGGAAATATCAGTACGACACTGAAGAATTGCAGAATTCCTTGATGAAACGTTTGGAAGACGAGCTTGAGAAACAACAGTCACGTCACAACCATGAGACCAATAACCTGCAGAGAATTATCAATGAGCAGAAAAACAAAAATGACGTTGCGGAGGCCAAAATAACTTACTTCAGTGAAGAACTTCAACAGAGCAAGCAAGAGCTCAAACAAAAAGAAAAGGATATCTCTGATCTGAAACAACAAATGATCACAGCTCAGAAAAATCGAGACATTGAGTTTGAAGAGTTAAAAGATCGCTTTGAGCAGAAAAATAGGCACCAGGAAGCGGAGCTTGAAAAACTACAGTTACGTTACAATACCGATATTTCAAACCTCCAAAAGAGTATCAGCGAGGAAAAAAGTCGAAATAATGAAACAAATAATAGATTAAATTTGCTCACAGAAGAGCTTCAGAAAAAAGAGCGAGAGCTTAAACAAAAAGAAAAAGATATCTCTGATCTGAAACAGCAAATGACCACAGCTCAGAAAAATCGAGACATTGAGTTTGAAGAGTTAAAAGATCGCTTTGAGCAGAAGAATAAACAACAGGAAGTTGAGCTTGAAAAACTACAGCTACGTTACAATAACGATATTTCAAACCTTCAAAGGAGTATCAGTGAGGAAAAAAGTCGAAATAATGAAGCGAATAATCGATTAAATTTGCTCACAGAAGAGCTTCAGAAAAAAGAGCGAGAGCTAAATCAGAAGGAAAAAGATATTTCTCATTTGAAGCAACAAATTTCGACCACCGAGAAAAATAGAGATTCTGAGATTGCAGACTTGAAGGCTCAATTTGAGCAGAAAAAGAAGCAAATGCAAACAGAGCTTGAGAAGCAGCAAATGCATTACAATACTGAAGCTAACAACCTCCGATTGGCGATCAACGAGGAAAAACGAAAATATAATGAAGCTGACAATCAGCTAATCGCCGTGACGGAAGAACTTCAGAAAAAAGAGCAGGAACTGAAACAAAAAGACCGAGATATTGCTAACTTGAAGCACCTCATGCTAACAAATGAGAAGAAGCGAGATGCTGAGATTGAAGGTTTGAAAGAGCAGTTTGAATATACAGAAAACCAGCTGAAAGCCGAGCTTGAAAAGCAGCAAATACGTCATAGCGGTGAAGTTGCCAACTTTCAGAGGATGATCGACGAACTGAAAAGCAGAAACAACGAGTTGGAAGATCGGTTAACAAACCTCTCTGTGGAACTTCAGAGGAAAGAGCAAACGCTGAAGCTAAAGGAAAAAGACGTCTCGAATTTGAAACAACAAGTGGCAGCAGCCGAGCAAAATAGGGAAACTGAAGTGGAAGAACTAGCATCTCAACTTGAGCAAACCAGAAAACAGCTTGAAGGCGAACTTAGTAAACAACAGTTAAACCATAAGCATGAGATTGCGAATCTCCAGAGGACCATCAATGAGATGGAAAATAGATACAATGTAGCGAATGACAGACTCACTTTCCTCTCTGAAGAGCTCGAGAAAAGAGAGCAACAATTGAACCAAAAAGAAAAAGATATTACTAATTTAAAACAACAGATGTTGAAAAGGGAGCAAAGTATGAACAGTGAAATACAAGAGCTCAGAACGCAGTTTGATCAGAAAAAAAATGAACTGGAAAGTGAACTTGAAAAAAAGCAATTAGAACATCAGACTGAGACGAAGAGTCTACAAAGGACACTCAACGATATCAAGAATAGGTACAATGAGGCTGATAGTCGGCTCCTTTTCCTATCAGAGGAGCTACAGGAAAGAGAAAGAGTGTTGAAGCAAAAAGAACAAGACATTTCGAACATGAAGCAACAAATGGCCAGGATTGAAAAAAATCGAGATTTACAGATCGAAGAATTAAAGTCTCAGCTTGAACAGAGAAAGGAACAATTTGAAACTGAATTCGACAAACAGCAAACACGACATCATAGTGAAGTTACGAACCTAAACAGGACGATCAGCGAGGAAAAAAGAAGAAATAATGAGTTAGAGAATCAGCTCAGGACCACTTCAGAAGAACTCCAGAAAAAAGAACAGGAATTGAAACAAAAGGAGAAAGAATTAACTTATGCGAAGGAGCAAATGGTAATAACTGAGAAGAACCGACATGCTGAGATTGAAGAATTAAAAGCCCAGCTAGAGCAAAATGAGAAACAGCAAAGAGCTGAGCTCGAAAGGCAACAATTGCGCTATAACAATGAAGTCAATGATCTCCAAAGAGCTATCAGCGAGCTTAATAATAGGTACAATGAAGCAGATGAGCGAGTCGCGTTTTTATCAGAGGAGTTACATGAAAGAGAAAAGTTATTGAAGCAAAAGGACCAAGACGTTTCAAGTATGAAGCAGCAAATAGCTATGATCGAGAAGAACCGAGATGGTGAGATTGAACTCTTGAAAGATCAGTGTGAGCAGAGAGAGCAGCAACTCGAAGCCGAGTTTGAAAAACAGAAACTGCATCTTAACAGGACGATTAATGAGCTTAAGAGCAAATATACTGAAGCAGATGATCGATTAATTTTCCTAGCTGAAGAGCTTAAGCAAAAACAGGAGGCATTGGAACAAAGAGACAAGGAGATTTCAAAACTGCAACAGCAGATCATAATAACTGAAAAAAATAGATATGTTGAAATTGAAGAACTTAAAACACAATTTGAGCAGAGAAAGAGATTTGATGACAAGGATATTGAAGTCAGACTATCAGCAGAAAGATCAGCTTTTCATGCTCAGCTGATTCAGTTTGAACAAAAAGTCCAAGAGCTTCAGCAAAACAATGAAATTCTCTCTCAGGACAATCTCACTTTGAAAGGTCTTCTCGAAACCAGAACACAAGAATTGGATGATTTAAAAGAGACGAAGTACTCGGATTCTCATATGAAGCAGCAAGAGATAGAAAATTTACGAGAACAAGCAGATCAATTGAAGAAGCTTTATCGAGTATTGGGATTGTTACGTAACGTTGTGTAATCTTGGTAATTCTAGGAAGCTAAAGAGAAGCACACGATGGCCACCGTCGAAAGATCGCAATTAGAAAATCAAATGAGCGAGTACCACATGATGCTTGAGCAGAACAAAGCAGAAATGCAGCGTCTGCGCAGCCTGATAGAGGCAAGGAATAATGATTATGAATCAATACTTCAGGAAGTTTCGAAATTACATATCCATTAGCTGAATTAATCCAATTACATAGCTCGATCAAACGAAGGAGGCACTGGCCAAAGGCAGAAGAGAATTTCAAGATCTAGAACTTGAGTATCGCTCTTGTAGTCAAAGGTACGCTCAACTTGCCAAAGAGATCGAAGATATGTATGAATATATTTGTCAATTACTTACTTATGACCTCATTTATCGATAGACAAAAGTCTCGGGACTTATATAAAATGCAATGGGAAAGGAGCAACTTTGATATTGCCTCGAAAAACAAAGAGCTAATCGAGAGATTGCAAGAAGTTGATTCTCTAAAGCAAAAGTACGAGAGATATCTGAATGAGCTTCCTTTAAGTTCTTCTCAAACCAGAGTAATTTAACAATATCTTTCACAGATAACCATAATCAAATTTAATATAGAAGAGTTTCAAAGAACTGAAATAATTATACGCCATCATAGACATGGATTGGCCTAATTGGTTTAAATGCATCCTTAGTACTAGTTTTAATTGTACAAATTTTTCTGATACTATTTTTTTTTACTTCCATTCTCGCTTTTCATATTGTGTGTAATATTTGAGATAAATGTGACTATGGATATTAAGGAAAAGCCTCTTGAGAATACTCATCAATTCAGCATTCGTATACGATGAGGAGTAATTGATCTAATGCACCGTAAAATCCTTAAGCAAATTAATTCATGATTAGAAAATGCGGTGGTTATCATTATCTAATCTCGGTAATATAGGTAATTTAACATATGAGTTAGATCTTGGATAAACATTGCGAAACTATATTAATGGTCTTTTTCATATGAACAACCTGCTTAGTGAAGTTTCCAGGATAAAAAAAAAGAGAAGAGCTTAGTATAAATTGAATTTAGCTACAATATATGACTCATTGGAATTGATACATTAACCTTTTCTGAATTTACCAAGCACCTCGATTTTAGCTTTGATTGAATCGACATACATTTTATCAACAAGATCCTGTTCGTCCTTTAGATCTATTGAACCAACCCTTGCCGCCTTTTTAATCCAAGCCTCCCTTTCCTTGGCCACTTCTTCAACAGATTTGATATTTTCAAGCACATACGTCACCTTTGCAGCGTATGTTAACCGATCATCCCTCAAATTCCTCTCCCATAGCTTCTTGTATCTTGCTCCCTTCTTATCCAACTCTTCTCTCTTTTTCTTTAACTCGCTAATATAGTTAGGATATGACTTCTTGGACGAACCATCATCAGTTTTCTCATCATAACTCCTATGCACACTTGACTCCCAGTCTTCGAACTGTTTGCCTTTCCTTCCAGCTTTTCCAACAATTCTGAATGCCTTGAACTTCTTATTATATGATACATCGCCTGGACTCTTCGGAAGTGTGAGCTCTTTCGAAGTATCCATTCCCTCCACGGAATTGCAATCTCTTTCGATCTTGCTTTCTTTACTCCTTGATGTTCTCACGTAAAATTCGTCTAGGTATTGCACTTCACCTCCCGTGGACTGACCTTCGATTTGGATTAGAGATCTGGGCTGCCTTCCTAATTTGAAGACACGGCCTGGTTTTTTCCTGGAATAATTATCATGATTGTCCGTAGCTTCTGCTCTCTCGATCAAATTCTTGACACTCTCTTGAACTTCACTGAACCTTCTGTTTTTGCTCAATTTGGGCAAATATAAATCTCTGATCGCTTTGGCATATTGTAATTTTCTTTCAATGAGCATTTTTCTGGCTTCCTCTTTCTTTTCCTCGAGAGTTTTAAGCTCATTGTCATATTCAAGAACTTGATTTAGTAGCTTGGATTCATATTTTTTGGGCTCAATGATATTAGCCATAGAATCCTCTGATTTCTCTCTTTTCTTTTTTGATTCTACTGCTTTTCTGTAGTGTTGATACTTTTTTTCGAACTCCACTAATTCCTGATCTTTGAAAGGTTTGTACAACTCTCTTCGCTCTGCTAAGATTTTTTTCCGACGTTCAAGTTCTTTCATCTGAACTTCTTCATTTATTTGCTCCTTCTGCTTATATAAGGGCATAGCACTCAAGTCGTGAGAAGAGAATCGCCGGCTCTGACGTTCATCTTTCTGCTCTGGTTTCTTCAGTAGTTTGCTAAGAGACGCAATGGACTTCCTATTCTGATGGAAGTTGTTTGCTTCTGGGAAGCACTCTTTCTCCAGACTGCACTCTTTTACGTCGTCTTTGCATTCTTTCGTGGAGTCTTCTTCGCGGATTTGTGTGATGAAGGCTGACGCCTTTTGCATGAGAATTTCGTCGGCTTTGTGATTTAAAACCTCTTCAGATTTCTTTCTAAAGAAATATTGATCTTCCTTTCTGGACAAATTTTTCATAGACTGCGGTTGTACCCGCCTACTGTTCTCGATTGGCTTAAAATTCATATCTTTTAGTTGAAGCTCTAATTGTTTTAGTTTCTTTTCAAGCGCTGTTTTTTCGCGGAGGGCTTTCTCGAATTGCAGTTTGTGGAAGTTTTCGTCTCTTTCAGAAGTTATTTGAGACTCACTCAACTTGGATCGGTTCAATGAAGTCTTCACTATGTGATACCTCTGCTTATCATTATTTGTTTTGATGTTTTCTAATTTTATCAGCAAATCAGTTCCCGCAAAATTAAGAAAGATATACTTGTATTTGGGAGATTTTTCACAGCAGGCATAGCTTGATCTCCCACAGTATCAGCAACCTTTGCATTGTTCACGGTGGGGACGTCAGTCAGGTCAATTGAAAGCTCAGTCTTCCCTTCTAATAAGGAATAAATTTGGTCACTTCTACTGAAATGGAGATAGTTATGTAATTACTGTTTTGCTTTTCATGGCCTTCTTCACAGCTTTCTAATCCATTGTGTCCGGTGGGTGAAAAGCATAAGCTTAAATCCTTAAAACAAATATTATTACTCTCTGAAATATTATTAGTTTCTACATTGCTATTTTCGGGAGTTTGGTGAGTCTGATTATTATTGCCTTGTTCGTCATGTTGGGTTGACGGTGAATCGTTTCCTTGGCCGTTCTCTTTATTACTCAACTCATGCGTCTCAGATTTTCTCTCTGTATGGTCCATCGAATCCAAGATAAAATTCCGACTAGATTTTTCATCTGAAGGAAGATTTTCTTGTGACTGAGTAATATTTTGAACAGATGCCTCAGTTCTAGCTGTGGCTCGGGCTTGCTTTCGCGCATTCTTCGCATCGGATTGTTTGGCTGAAGAGAGAGTTTGGGTCTTCTGTTGAGGGACCTCGTTGCTTTTTGCCCCTTTCTTATAAGGCTTTGCTGCTTTGTTTGCTGAATTATCAGCTTTATTCATTCCCATGTTAGAGTCTGAAATTGAATTAGCAGCAATTTTGTCTCCTTTGCTTTTCTCAGCCTTGTCATTCAAGCCGTCGAGTTGGGAAATATTTTCTTGATCCATGCTGGTGTTCTTAACTGAGGTTGGTTTGATTTCGACAACTGGCATTTTTTGAACATCAGGACCGTTTTCTTGGTCCTTTGTTGTAAGTTGATCAACAGAATCATGTTGAAGACCCTCAACGACCACATTTTCTGAGAGCTGAGCTGAAGGGTTGGGATTTTCTACTTGAGTGTTCTCCATGAATTTTGTTATAGATGATATGTATTTTTTATAATCTTTACTTAGGGTAGCCTATTCATAAATACTTGTCTTCAAAAGAACAATTGATTTTTTCGAATGACTCTCTGGAGACTTTCGAAAAGCTTTTCTGGCTTCGCAAGATCAAATTGAATCTGATAAATCAGTAAAACTGATCGTGAGAATATTCAATGAAATTATGCGAGTGAGGAAAATTTAAACTTAATCCCTTAGCTGTTTTAATGACTGGATTACTGATTTTTCAAAGGGAAATTGTCGCACGATCGGGAATAAATAGATTTTGTGCTGAGTCAAAACAAGCCAATTTTCAGGAGAACCTTGCCTTACTATTGAATTCTGTAGTTATTTTATCAGTTTTGCAGGATAGTTCATTGTATAGACACTCCCATTCTTTTGGGTAGATACAAAAGTGGTTTTTGTTCAATATCTGGTTTATATTGGATTGCTGGTATGTAAATTTCCTGTAGGGTGAGTTACTTCTCTCAGACGAGTAAAGTTCTGGCTTCAAAACTGGAGGTGTCAGCCTCCGGGTACTTGCCAGTGTGCAGATACGTTCTATTAGCAGCTAAAAGAGAATTTCTAAAAACGAATACTTATTTAGATCTTTAAATTTAGTGAATATCTCAAAACAACCCGTTTAACTGTTATCTTAATCTTTCAACTTTTTTTCTTGTCTTGATGTGTCCTCGCTAACTTGTGCCTCTGAATGGGTGGCTTTTGCCTCTGAGTTGGTGGCTTTTGCCATCAAACAATTTTGATTTTGTTCTTGAGAAGACCAACCAATTTCTTTTTGTTCATTTATGTCGACATAACGGTTCAAACATGACAAATCCGAGAGTAATAACTTTTCTCCAACTGAAAAAATGTTGGTGATATGGCAGGTTGAAACGAGAAGTTAGTTAAAGTGCCGACTAACTAATTTTCGGTGCTAGTTATTGTGTGACAGTCTCATAAAATTTTAGGTAGCCTCTAGCCATAAAACCTACTTTAAACAGTCAAAGTTCATTTTTCTCTCCCTTTTTTTTTAAATAAAAAACCATTAACCAATGACCTTCATTCCTTAGCAAAAGTTATATCTAGTTATGTAAAAGTGTATAATTTTTTTTCATATTGGTATGTATCATTTTTTATATTGCATGTATCCACCCCTAAAGGCGATTTATAGTTTTTATAAAGACGAAATCCAAGAGTTCTTGTCTAAACTAATCTGAAACAACAGGCTAAAATGCAAAGTAGTTACCCGTAGAACAGAACAATATTATTGCATGAAGCGCTCTTTCTTTCTCCTCAAGCCTTAGTTTCTTAGAATTATTTGATTATAGAGCAAATCACCTCTTTTATTAGGAGGCAAATTTCTCGTATTTTGCAAAATTCCTCTTTAATATCTCTTCAAGAGGGCCAATTAGTCTTTTAAAGCTATATCTGTCAAGAGAAACAAGTCTCATCTCAGACTACAAAGATATTTTATTATTAACAATGTCTCTCCAAAAGTAAGCTTACCAGAGAAATAATGTTAGCTTGTCTTGGAATATCCTTGAGAAGAGCTAGTTCACCAAAGTAGCTACCAGGACCGTACTCGAATACTTTTTCTGGAGGTTGGCCTAATTCAGAATGAATGTATAAGTAAATAAATAGCTTAACAAATAAAGTAGTTACCAGGTTTAAGAGTTTTAGTAGCAATAGCCTCACCTTCAACGACGATGAAGAAAGTGTCACCGGTTTCACCCTAAGATAGGCATATTTACAAAAAAGATCGCTAAAGTCCCTTTATTACCTCTTTGACGATGTACTCTCCCTTTCCAACGTTAATAGGCTTCAAAGCATCAGCGATTTTCGATCTTTCGTAGCTGTCCATTGTTGAGAGGAGATCAACTTTGCTCAAGAACGCATCATATTGCTCTCTCTTTTTTGCTGCAGCATCTTTCACAATTCCATTGAAGCATTCTCTATCCAGAGAGAAGAGCACACATTCACTTCTCGCCATGATCGTGGCAGCTCTTGGGGCGTTGTAAAGAAGAGAGAGTTCACCGAAGGACTCGCCGGGCTGATAGACCTTCAAATGTTTAGGGCCTTCTCCTTTCTTAAAGGTCTTGTAGCAGTCGAGTTGTCCTGAATCTACAACGTAGAGGACGTCTCCCTTTTCTCCTTGGCTGATCACGGTACTCAGGGCCCTAGAATAAATCGGAGATTATGCTTTGAAATCCAAGGCTTTTTCAATTTGAAATCGAAGAATAATAGGCGAGGCGATTTATCGACATAAGAGATAGCAAAAGCTTACTTAAATTTAACTTCTTCCATGGCATCGATCACAATCTGCTTCTCTCTTTCGTCGAGCGCATTGAACATAAACGCTTGCTCCAAGCGGAGTTTAATTCTCTCTTTCTGCTCTTGAGTCTTTGGGACAACCTTAGGCACATAGGCTTTTTTCTTATTCCAGGCTCCGTAAGCCTCTGCGCTGACAGAAATTCTCATTCCTTTTGGTTGTGACTTTGTCTTCTGCTCTAGGTCTTCAACTTCTTCTTCCTCCTCTTCATCCGCATCAGACTCGCTATTTTCTTCCTCTCTTGCCTTCGAAGAAGAGGGCTCGAACTCGCCTGTAAATTAAAACCCTTTAGTCCAGTTTAGCAATGATCTGATGTTACCTCCATGAGTATTCAGCCATTCTTTCATAAAAGTAACCTGAGAGTGAAATAAGAGACATTATTAGGACAATTTTTATACAGCATTGTCTGGCTTGGATAATAAGAGATCAATCACCAGCTTCTCCAGGATAGGGTTTATTTTATCTTGGATATATTTCTCGTTCTCCTTTTCAATGTCCATTTTTGTTCGTTTGAAGTTCTCTTGATTTTTATGAAACTTTAATAAATTTATTTCTTGAATGAACAAGCAGAATAATAAGCTCATTTTGCTGAGTATCAACTGTGTCGTTATGATTCTTTAAGCGAATCAATACAAATGTTGAGCAAATTTAATGATACATCATTAATTAGTAGTAAGCTAATGAGAGAGAAAAAAAGATACAATAGAAGCTGATCTTATGGAAACTGAAGCTTAAAAAAGAACCTTATTAAGACCCATTTTAATATAAATAGCCTTCAATATGAGCTGAGCTGAGATTATTGACTTTGTTGATTCTAACAAATAGTTGCAGAAGATCTGATGAAAATAGACCCTCTATTCCTCATTCTCCATCATTCTCCACCATTCTCCACCGTAAATAATATTACGTTCAAATCGAACTTTTTGATTGATATCAAAAAATCTTCGGAAAATCTTGATCATTTCGAATACTACACTAAACCTTTCAACAAGAGGAGATGAGAAAAGTTAATGGAAATTAAACGAGATCTTGTACAACAAAGTACAATGTTCTTTGGTCAATCCAAAGGAACAGTACTCAAAAAAATCCTGAGAGTTAGTAAAAATTGTTAAGATTAAATGGATTGTTTCGACAGTACTACCCTAAACTAATTTTGCTTGGTGATGTTGTCACAAATATGTAGGATTTTGTTTTGCAAACTAAAAAATATACTTTGAATCAACAGCACATCATTAAGAGTATTGTTAGAACATGATGCGGGAAAGTGTTTGAAAGGTTTCTCTAAAGAATTCAGTACGTTTGTTTAGTTTTGATTCTAGACGTATATGTGAGTAAATATTCCTTTTACCCGATTAGAATTTAAAGTATTTCACGAAAATCAATCAAGATTGCTTTTTGAGTACCGGTACTAAATACTCGACATTATAATATTGTGGGGATTGCTTATTCCAATACCTGTCTTTCCTTTAGATCAGTTAGTTCATTTCTCACCGTTTACAAGTAAAGGACCAGCCTGATTTTTCAGACTTATAGCGATCGAGATACTTTTATTATTTGTTTAAGAGAATTGAAATTTTGAAATTAATTTATAAATTATCATTTATAATTTCACAGTCTCAGATTCTTATAATTCTAATTCTCTCTTGATCTCTCTTGCTTAACAGGGCAATTAGTTCCTTTCTAGATTTTCTTATCACTACAGCCTTTTACGTCTCTTTGGGAGTTATTATATGAATATCGTATCAAAAGTTTTCATATAATTCCATCCGAAAGAGAGTGAAGCAAGTATCCATCAAATGGTCCTAACACCTTCTCGACAATACACTTAAGATATCTAGCTTTCTTCGTTGTAAATTAATTTCGAACTTCTCGCTGTTGCTCAAGCAAAATTTCACCACATAAAACTAAAAAGAATGAAAGAGTTCTCTTACGAATTGTTAATTTAATATAATTTACTAGTTGCTTCATAATTCTTCGCTTAAACTTTGGTAATTTGGGACAACCCCTGGCTCTTTTATCATGGACGGAGCTCTGGAGGAGCAGGGTTCAATATCATTTTTCACGGGAGTTTTTGAATTTTTTATCTTTAGACTCACAAATAATCCTCCCAAAGCCAGGCCAGCGACCAAGAGCTCCGAGTAGAAGTAGCCAGATTTATATTCTTTGGAGTAGTCTTGCAAAACTCCAGCAAGCAGTGTCATGAGTGATGAAGAACTATTTAGAGCCGCAGTGGCTAACCCATAGGACATCCCAATTAACCTCTCTTCCACAAAGTCGGGGATCATCACCCATATGACAGTCGAATAGATTGTATATCCTAAACCGAATAACAGAAGAGGTATGCATGTTTTCCAAATGCTTGGTTCTTGGCTGCTAGGTGCATAGGCCAAAATAAGATGGGCTGTGAAAATGATTAAGGCTGAAAAACTACTCCAGTACTTTTTGCCGTCATACTTATCGATGAGAAGACCAAACAGAGGAGAAACCATTGTGGTTGCGTATACAATGCATAGTATGCTGCCAGCTCCAACTTCAGAGAATCCAAATCTTTGGACCAAAATGTCATTTGCGTTGGCTATAAAAGTGTTTATTGATGAATAAACGAGAGTCAAGTTCAAGACCACAAGCCAAAGTTCAAATTTTAGCTGGAATAAATCTCTAACAACACTCTTAAAAGTGGATTCCTCAGGTCTTTGACCACCTTCTGATTGAGTGGAAGAATCTTCAGGAGGTGATTGAGGAGCATATTTATCGGAGTAGTAATCCATCCAAGTTGCTGCGATTGCACAGAGGCAGGAACTGGTACAGATAATAGTGCCAACAACGGAAGGGTACCAGAGATTATCTGATGATTCAGCCAGCCTTGGAGAAAAGTAAGAATTAAACAGCATGGCAGATCTATTCACAACCATTGTGATTCCCAAAGCGAAAGCAAGGTCAGCCTTTAAGAACCACTTTGTGGTTAAAATTGTTTGTGCCATCGAATAATTTTCGCCTCCCAGGGCAAATACTAATCGACCAATGATCATAAGACTATAATTGACTTCTGCGACCCCCAATGTGAAAATTCCCTGCCCTAATGCGACGATCAAGGCAAAAATGATTATCATGGGCCTGATTCCATAGCGATCTATGAGCAGCCCTCCAACAAAGGGGAGAATAGCATTTGGAAAGGAGTAGACGCTATAAAGCGAATTAAATTGCACATTGGATTGATTAAAGGGGGTTTCCTGAAATCGAGTTTGTATAGTTTGAGGGAGATCTTCGACATAAAAACCTCCAAACATCAGAAAAGAGTGGAAAAGAAGAGCTAGCCAGCGCCAATTGGTGTCATGAAGTGTTCTCTTTGTTACATTTGTGTTGGCTGTATCCTGGGACATACTTCTTTGTGCTTCTGTTGTGTCGTTTGTGATAAATAATTAAATGAATGATTTTTCAAAATTTAGATCAAATTTTGTTAGAAAAACTTTCCAACTTTCCACGGCGCATCATTGTGACCTAACTCAGCATGAGAAAAATCAATTAGTATCATTTCCGAACCACCTCTAAATTTTATGAATATTATAAGCTGTTGATATCATTATTTGTTTGCTCAGGTGTTTTACGAAAAAAATAAGGCATGATAGTTTGAAAAAAGGAATCAAGAGCAAACGTTATTTCAAAAATCACCTTACTTACACGATATATTTAACAAAAGTAATTACCTGAAGCTTATAGATAGTGTCATAATTCTCCAGCAACACCTTAATTTGTTGTTAGCACTTTATCGAGCTAACGCAGAGGGTTAGTAGGCTCATTAGAGGTATCAGAAGTAGTTAGAAAGATTCAGATTCCCTGGAATTGAGGCTGGGAGAGAAGGGATGATCAAAGAATTTCAATTCAATTTTGCCTCAAAAATGTAATGCTGCTAAGACGACTGAAGCGAGTTGGCAGATTATATATATCATCGCAATGAATGGAACAAGAAGCTTCATCAAATCTCCAAAAGATTACAAAAATCCGTAGGTGTTACAAAATTATATGCATCATGTGGAAGTAAATGGCTATTTTTTCCTCTTTTTTAGCAAAGAATCGAAATTTATTGTGTTATTATTAACGCACTCATTTGCCAACAAAACATGCATAGAATGAGCGCCTATTGCGACTAGAGTTTAAGCACGTGAGAGCTAGCAAATCAATTAAACATAAATAATCATGGATAAAATTACCAAATCTCGAGATATATTATTCGAAAAAGATTATACTTATGCAGGCGAGCTTTATCAAGGGAAATATCATGGCAAAGGGATAAAATCTTGGCCGGATTTCAGTTATTTGGAAGGGGAATGGCAGGAAGGAATGCTAATCAGTGGAACAGTAAGAGATTGCTTTGACAAGGTCCTAATGTCCGGAAGATTCAACCAAAAAGGAGAACTTGATGATGATTTTGGTGCTTTACGTGTCGAAGACGGAGAACTATTTGTGGGTTCCATCAAGAATGGGAAAAGAAATGGATTCGGAAGACAGTTCTATTTATATTCACCAGAAAACGATAATAGTCACATTTTTCTCGACAGCTCCGGTATTTTTGTTGAGGTGGGTTCGATACATCTGGAAGGTCACTGGACTAATGACAAGAGAGACGGGATATTCAAGGTGTATGATTCAGATGGGAAAAATGTTCGTAACAGAGAGTTTCAACAGGGAGAGGCCGTCGTGCAAATAGACAAATTAAGTTTCAAGATCATTGAAGAAGAGCAGCTCGGTCAGGGTACAGGTAATCTACAAAATTCTCCAATCGGATTGCAAAAGGAGGCTGAAAAACAAGACAAGCAGCAAGAAAGAAAGCCGTACCAAGAAGACGAGAGACAAATAAGCACATTAGAATCGCAAGAAAATATTGGAAGTAGAAGTGTTTCAAGTACAAGTGATTCTACAGCGAATGTAAAGAAAAGAACCGTTAGAATTGTGTCTTCAGATTTTAATGAAGAAGACAAGAAAAATATGAGCTCTGAAAATACAAGCACGGAAAATATAGGCTCGATTGGTTCATACTATAAATATTTTACAATGAATAAGAGCGAAGTGGACAGGTTCTATTCTGGATGGCTCTCTTCTAACAATCTTAACTTTTATATTGATTATCTCAACTTGGGTCTTCGAAAAAATCAATCAAGAATAAAAATCGTAATACTGGGAACTTGGATTTCTGAATACTTTCAAGCAAAAGTCGAAGACCTTTCTCTGATCAAAAACTGCACTAGACAGTACACTCTCCCGGCTACTCGCTACAGTGAATCCTGCGCATTGATTTTTGACACTGCAGATAGGATTCTTTTCCCACTAAATATTGGTAATCACTGGACCCTTGCAGAAATTAATTGTGAAAGAAAAGATCAATATGAACTATTGATTTATGATTCACTATTGACTCCAACCGGGCTATATCATCATTGTCGTCATTTGGATGTTGTGTATGATTATTTTTCTTTCGAAGTGAAAGAAAATACAAGAGAAAATCCTAAGCTAGCTGAAGCTTATTTTAAGAAATGTAAAAAAGATTGGAGCTACAAATCACCGGTTCTTTCAAGGCAACAAAACGGTTCAGACTGTGGAGTGTTTGTGTTGGGATGGCTGAAAAAAATAGCTGAAGGTACCAAAATAGACACATTTTATCAGAAGGATGCTGCTTTATTCAGAAAAGAACTTGCTGCTTTGGCTACTTCTTGTCTATAGTATAAATATATGAATTATTTGCTCTATGATAACGAGGAAAGAAACAACTTGGTCTGATTGCTTGAAACTTAGTTGCCAGGATTTGTTATATCAAAAATTGCTATTAAGAATTCAAAGTTTTCTAGCTATTTCATGGATATCAAGTTTTAATGAGAAAGTCATCCCAATGATTAAAATTAAAAAACATTAGTTTAAGACAGCTACGCTTGCTCCTGCTGACTTAGCCTCCTCTACATAATGGCTTCCATTGGGACCTGTGTCTTTTTCGTTATCTGTTACTTCAGAGCTTTTATCATTTTTTGGGATTTTTTCCAATGTTTTGGTATAATTCGCGCCTAGGATATTTATGATTAGCCCAATTATCAATCCGCAACCAGCAATACAAGTAACTAATAACTCTGAATAATAATACCCCGAGCTATGTTCCTTAGTTTTATCCTGCACTATTCCAACAATTACAAGTAAAACGGATCCTGTAGAGTTCAATATAGCAGTCGCTATCCCAAATGCTGTTCCAATTAGTCTCTCTTCAACCAATTCGGGAATTATCACTCGAAAGATCGTAGAAAAAATTGAATAGCCGAGACCAAATAACATGATAGGAACACCAACAATCCATACATTGGGCTCTTGAGAATCAGGTAAGAATGTAAATAGCGCCTGTGCAATGCAAACTACGCCAATTGCAAATATATTCCAATGTAATTTGCGACCTGTTTTATCGGCGATAGCACCAAATGTAGGAGTTGCAATTAAGGTCGTTATGTATATGAGGCAAACCATGCTACCAGCATCAGTCGAAGAGAATTCAAATCTTTTGACTAAGAAGTCGTTTGCATTAGCCAAGAATGCTGTTATTGATGCATAAACTAGACCTGCACACCATGCAAATAACCAAAAGACCCAACTCAAAGTTTTAATGTCCTTTAAACCAACATTATCCGGCTCTTTGGGTTTAAGATCTAGCAAGGTACTCTCAAGCGATTGAACTTCATAGTTATCAGACTTCTTATCCATCCAGGCGGCTCCCATGGCACAGAAAAAAGAAACTACACAAACTATCGTCCCTACTATGCAAGGCCATTGCAAAGAGTCGGATGATTCTGCTAGTCTTGGTGTAAAAAACGCATTTAGCATAGTTGCAGATCTGCAGCCAAGTAGATTCATTCCGATGGCAAAAGTTAAATACGTATTTCTGAACCATTTTGTTGTGATGATTGATTGCGCCATTGAATTATTTTCAGTGCCTACAGCAAATGCCAACCGACCCAGTATCAAGAGGGAGTAATTAAGATTGTCGACTCCAATTGTGAAGAAAACTTGCCCCAAAACAATCATCATGGAAAAAAGAAGCATCATCGGTCTTATTCCAAAATTATCAATCAGCATGCCTCCTAAAAACGGAAGAATTGCATTTGGAAATAAGTAAACGCTGTACAACAAATTAAATTGCAGGTTAGAAAGGTTGAAAGGCGGTTCTTGAAATTTGGATTGCAAAGCCTGAGGAATGTCATCAATATAATACCCTCCAATAACCATCAGCGACTGAAAAAATAGAGCTAGCCAGCGCCAGTTTGTTTCATGAAGTGTTCTCTTTGATTTCATTAAATAATTTTCAGAGGAACAGCAGTACGACAAAGCAGATTCGTGTGTTTATTTATCAGTGCTTGTTATTTAAATTTTATTGGCTGAAGATTTGAACGGTACCTATTTTTCCTGATTTGGATTCTCTCAATCTCTCTATCCATGCCTAAAATTGATATAGGAAAATTCTGACATCTGATTGGTTAAAAGAGTAATCAAACAAACTAGTCTACTTTGAAAAACGTGATAGCTGAATTTCGTTTATCTTCATAGTTATATCGAGTGCACAATCTTGACTGATCAATCACTTCGCTTATTGAATAAAAAAACTGTATGCACAGCAGAGAAGAAGATGGAAGAAATATTCGTCCTTTTTTTTTTTAAAAAAAAAATAAAATCTCCTTAAGTTTGATAGGTACATCCAAACTCCATTGAAAATGGACAGAATTCCATATAACACGAGGAGACTATAAGCCAACTTTGAAATAGAATCTCAAGATCGGAAACACAAAGTCACCTGAATGAAAAACAGAACCAATTAGAATAGTATTATTGTATGGCTGATTTGATAATTTAAAAGTAGATGCTATTTTTTGTTTTTGTTTCCTCAGCCAAGGCATTGTTGAAGTAGATTGTAGTTGTCTTTAATGACAGAAGCGATGTTAGATTAAAAAAAAATTTATGATTACGAGAGGGTAATAAGAATATGGTGTTAGATGCCTGGCCTTGACATGGAATGCGATTATCAGCGTTTTGGCCAATTTGCTTCAGTTAATTTTTTTTTTGCTTAGAATTTTCATAAGCAATGCACCCAAGAAATGTAGATCTTTCAAGGACAATTCAAATCATTGTATTTATTCAAGATTTGAATAAAGAAATTAATATATTTGTTAATTTTTTTTTGTGTAGAACTTTACTCTTGCTGGATTTTGCTTGTTTGAAAAGATTAAAATCTTGAAATTTTGAATTTGAATAGTAAAAGTTCCTTCCTATGGAAATTAATGACTGGTACTGGGTACAAATGCAAGGATTCAAACTTCAGCTTGTAACAAAAAAAATAATTGATGTAGTAACTCACTCATTTCATAGTAATAATAAACCATAAGAAAATAGCAAAAGACGGCCAAACTGAAATTAAACTTTAATGTTATAATACAACTTTAGCTCAATAATTCGCTTCTGATTTCTTTTCCGAAAAGTTGGAAGATAGAGAATTGAAATTCAAGCATAATTAATACTTGGCAGGACGAATTTTCAGCAAAGTATTCTATCTACTTGGTTAAAGTACTCTATTCTTTTTAATTATTATTACTTATTCATAAAAGAAGATACTTGTACTTAGTACATCCCGAAATCCGCAGAGACCAAACTTACTGGAACCTCTGTTATTAAATTTTTTATATGAGAAGACTAGAAGGATTCTCGAAGATCATTTCCTCAGCACTTTTTAATTCATACCATAGCTTTTCTCACTGATTCAATAATGTAGAGAAAAGTATTATCGTTAGAGGAATTGTCCAAATCCCGGCAGAGTCGACGTATAGTTGTTGAGATTTAATATATGTAGGTAATCATAATTGCTTTCGAAAGTGGTGCAATATAATGTACTCTCAACATGCCTACCGCCTCCACAAATGATCCAAAGATTAGATATGAATGAAGATATCAATAAAATTATCACTAAATTTATTTGAGCTTTAGCCTCCTAAGGGCAGCTGAAATTGAAAAAAAAGTTCTACTATTAAATCAGAGAGAACCAACATTTAATTGTCTGTAAATGCTAGACGCCAGAACTGAACTCAAACTCGCAAGACTCCTTAAAGAGATAGCCGTTGTTGAAACTTACTCAGAGCGAAATCGAATTTCTTTGTGTAACAATCTTGACTTTGACGCCTACACAGCATTCTACACATTGGATGCAACACAAGAAGGCCAACTCGGAGCAGACGATCTTGATGAATTTTTGGTACTCAATAATTTTTCAAGAGGCCATTCAGATATTGACCTTCTGCTGGATGCATATGATAGAAACCGAGACGGACGACTTTCTTATACAGAGTTTTTAGCTCTCGTCTTACCTGCTAGCGTTGAACGGCGCTCTTCACCAATTCGAAAGGCCACTGCTCTTTACTCTCCAAAATTCTTACCCAAAAATATAAAATGGGAGTTGGGTCTCTTGATTGAAAAAGAGCTAGACGGCCTCAGGCGCATTAATGAATTAAAAAATGAAGTCCTTCGTTCATATGACTGGAACCCTAGTCGTGCTTTCCAATCAATTGATATTGATGATCATGGATATATTGACCGTGGGTCACTGGCCTTCTTTTTCAGAAAGAATGAAATATATACCGATAGAGAGGAGGTTAGCAGCTTACTCAGAAGGTTGGATAAAGATTATGATGGAAGGATAAGCTATTCTGAATTTCTGGACATGTTAGACCCCTATGAGAAAAAGTATGCTCATTTCAATCCCAGGCAAGATCGATATAGTAAATCACCTACAAGAAGAGGCAGATCAAGAAGTAACGATATTTGCATTAGTAATTGTGCTAACATTTTTTTTTTCTCAGGCCCAAATCAGGATGAAATTAGATATAGACAGCACACAGATGAGCTTATTAGAAACAGTTTGTTACGTTCTGGCTCTCCCAATTATCGAGAACGAAGCACCATCATGGCGAATGAAATTGAGCAAATTAAAGAATTGGTAGATCGATGCCTACGAAAATCACACGATTATCGAAGTGCTTCGAAACGCAGTTCTCCAGGAAGATACCGTGATGACGAGCCACATGCTCAAAGGTATTCCGCTCGATATGATGAGACTGAGAAAAAGCCTATTGCAAGAGCTCCTTTGTCACAATATACAACTCCTGAAAGAAGGTATCCCAGAAGAACCTACGATGACGAGCACATCGATTTCGATTTCACAAAAATCCCCTATAACAAACCCCTCCTTGATATCATTGTTGACAAAACAATCCGAAGATCCCAAGAAGCAAGATCCCGCTCAGCGAGCCCCGAGAGATACGAAACTGAGCGAAAAATACCCAGTGGTGATAATGCAGACAATGAGGCTCCAACCAAAATTGACCCTGAGCTCTCAAAAAGCCAAAAGCCGCCTCAATCTCAAGAGGAAGCAGTCCAGTCTCTCGAAAAAGCAAAGCAAGATGAGGAAGGGAAAGTGATCGGTTCAACTCAAGATCTGCAAACAGAAAAGAAAAGACTTGAAGAAGAGAAGCAAGAAACTAAAGATGAACCTGGCGATTTAAAACTTCCTGATTTAAGAGATCAGATGAAACTCTCCCCGATGAAGGGCCAAGAAGAGTATGCTCTAGTCAAGGCACTTCAAGAGATAATTGACCTCGATCAAGTTGTCGAGAATATCAGGGATAATTTGGTTCAGCAGGATGATTTTGATCCTGTCCTTGCTTATCAAACATTATTAGACCCAAAAGGCACGAATCGAAGTGATATGTGGAAATTGGGAGAAGTTCTATCCTCAGCTAAAATTCAAGTATCTTCAAGAGAACTTCGACTAGTTTTCGAAAGACTCGACAAGGATAATGATGGAATCATTAGCGAAAAAGATTTTGAAGAAATTATCTACCCGAAGGAGAGGAAGTTAGCGAATGAGCTTGTCCAGAGAGCGAATAAGACCGAATTGAGCGCTAAAACTAAGGAATTATTGGATGAGTTCTTCAGACAACTCGTTCAAACCGAAAAGGAAGTCGAAGATGTCAGGAAGAGATTGAGCAAAAGGTCTCTGTTCGACTTGGAGGAGGCATTTAAGGTTCTAGATAGTGCCAATCAGGGAGCTATTACTGAAGAAGGATTTCAAGCGCTCCTCGAGAAATACAAAATCTCCGTATCTGCGAGACAGCTTGAAAATCTTCTCCACAGATTTGACGCCGATTTTGATGGCAAAGTGAGCATAAGGGAATTCTACAATGAAATGGCACCTCATCATTAGTTGGATTTTTGAGTGAACAGTAAAGAGTTTTTGTTTTTTCTTTTCAGTTTGGCAATTCTCAGTGAGGGAAATAATATTTTTTGATATAAGAGTTGAAAAGTTTAGCACTACAATTTTCATTCCTACTCCTATTTGAGTAATGACCTTATCTGCTTATTGATATAAGAATATCTCAAAAATAAATCCAGTTCAGAAAACTAGTTGATAGCAAAAGTATACTGGCCGCATTATGAAGACCGACAGAAATAAATGATTCGTGATGCAAGTCTGAACCGAAAACAAAACTCAAAACCTCTTTCATGTCTCTATATATGTTTTCCCTTTGACCGCAGATTATTCCGCATATAAAAATGATTAACTATAACCGCTTAGTTTCTGTTTCTTAAAACCTGGACGTTTTGTTGGATAACCTGAATGATGAAAGGGTTTTGTGAGAAAATAAATGCCAAAACCCCGGTACCTCCCACCATTAGTAGCTAGCTCATCTAAACTGCGCATTCTCCATCAAAAGATACAAGAGAAGTAGATTGTAATTTTAATGTAAATGCATGCTGTAGGACGATTAGCTCTCATTTACATTAGACATATTAGTCAATGAGGTCCTCGATAGGAAGATATTTGCACATATCAATTTTGATAAGCATCGATATCTTTTTTGTTGGATTCTCAACACTGTCGTTTATTAAATTTAAATTCTGTATCCGTAACAACATAATCAAGTGTCCCAATTAATTTCTTCATTCGAATTTTTCTTACAATGTTTGGCGTTGAAGACTGGCAAATTATGCACGCATGGAAGTTCAAAATTACATGAATCCCGACAATAACAGTTGTTAAGGATAGGTCAGCATAGCAAACAAACAATCAGGAAAACCTGTTGCTAACAACCATTTCATTTTAATGAGTTTTCCCATCATCAAGCGCCAAGTGTTATTCCAGAAAATAAATCAAGGAACATGTTTGAAAAAGAGAAATGCTTTGGTGACGATTTTATTGGAGTGAAGATAATATGATAAATCACCATTTAGTTTGAATATCAATTCCAATGAAAGTTGCATGCGATAACAGAAATTATGCAGGAAAAACGCATAAAATAATGCAAAGAGTTACTGCATTGCTTTTTTAATAATTAACAGGGTTAGAACTGATAAAAGCATATAGAGAATGCAAATCAAAGTAGCTTGCTCAAATTTTAACTCTGCTGTTGTTGGTGAAGATGGTAGCTTGTTCATTTGGGGTTCAGCCCGGAGTGGGCTTCTTGGTCTCGGTGATACTATTAAAAATCAGGTAAAATTCAAATTCCATCATGTGTGCTAATTAATATCCGAAGAAAACCCCATCTCGAATGGTATTCCCTCCTGTGGAGGCCGATGCCATATCACTAGGAGTTCCAAAGCATAAAGTCGTACACGTTTCAATGGGGCCCTACCATATCGCCGTTCTGACACAAAATTCAATTTTTGATAAGATCAGGACAGATCGTTTTATGTCTCCGATATTACAGGTCCGATACTCTCTGAAACTTTTATTTAATGGTGTAAATAGAGCATCGCTAAAAGGCAACTGAAGTATTTGCAAGAGCGAGAACCTGAAACATACAAATCTATGAGCACTTTAGAGCTGAAAGATGCTATTTGGAAGTATGAAGAGTTCATAGAGTTTATCGATGCGCTGCAGATTGACGATTACACACCAGAAGAGTATAGGCACCTTCCAGCATTTAAAAAATATTTTCTTGATTGGGATGAAATCGATCCAGATACGAACAACCCCAAAGTAAATGTAGCTCAATACGTTTACGAGCTGGATAACCTCGTACGCGAAGAGCAAGAAGCTCAAGCAAGGGTAAGCAAAGACAGGAGTGCGATATTGAATGAATTAAACACTCCGTTGCTCTCACGTCATATAGCTTACGTGTGGGGACTCAAAGAAAATGGAAGACTAGGTCTACCTGATGTTGCAGCCACGGTTATAGTTGATGAAAGGAGAACAAGAATGGCCGAGGATATTATGAGGAGCACCACCAATGCTGCAAATAGAGGAGGATCATATATAAAAGGATTAAATTTAAAAGGAAATGATTTATCTTCGGACATGAAAGCAGGACGTCTTGGAGGAAATCAAGCACTCACAGAGCAAGTCATAAAACAAAGAGAACATGATGATGATTCTCCTGAGAAACCAGATGAAGAAGATGAAGATACTAAACCTAAGAAGTTCGACAAAAAGGGTTTGGATGCAATGGAAATAGATAAAGATGAGGATGAAAAAGAAGAGGAAGAGGAAAGAAAAAAAGCCCGTCAAAGATTTGGAGGAGTGAAAGTTGAACTTGAGAAAAACACTAGCAAAAAATCAGTGCTACCGCGACAGTCCAAAGTGAATGACTCAATGAATAAATCAAATATTTCAGCGACTCAAAAAACAAATCTTACCGCATTGACGCAGGATGATGCTGGACCAAAAGATCAAGAGAAATATTCTCCAGTGAAGCCATTATACCTACCCGGAACTGAAATAACAAAGATCACTTGTGGCAATGCTTTCACCGTTGCGTTAGACGCCTCGGGACGTGTCTGGGCTTGGGGCAAGGGTGCTGATGGTTGTCTCGGAAACGGAGTTTTATTCGACCTGTATGAACCTAGATCTCCGCTACCATCAAGCTTTTTCCAAACGCAAAAGAATCCAGATGGGAAAGTGTACGATATCGCTGCTGGAAGTCAACACGTTCTGGCTATTACCAAGGATGGAACTCTTGTCAGCTGGGGGAAAGGGTTGCACGGTAGACTCGGACACGGTAATGACATGAGTCAATTGTATCCAACCAAAGTCAACTTTTTTACTTCTGAAAAGGAGGCTTTGAGGGTTATTCTCATCGCAGCTGGAGACCAACACAGCGCCTGCGTTACAAATAAGAAAGAAATCTACACCTGGGGATGCGGTGCTAACTATCGTCTTGGTCACGGTGTCAACTTTGATGAATTATTGCCTCGCAAAGTTACTGCTTTGGAAGATGTAGACACGCTTTTCATCTCTTGTGGTAGTTTACATACAGCCTGCATTACTAATGAAGGGTCTATCTATGCTTGGGGATCCGGCTTGAACGGAAGACTAGGATGTGAAACCAAAATTGGAATTGACGCTAAAGTCCCTACGAAGGTCGGGCAGTTATATTCTGACATCAAAAAAATAATTTTCAAGCAAGTCGCCGCAGGACCTTCACACACGCTTGGAGTCTCCGAAAGAGGTGACCTATATGCTTGGGGATCTTACAAATTCCATGTTCTTGGTTTGCTCGATGTTTATCAAGATATTAACGTTCCTACTAAGGTGCCAGGAAAATACTATAATCCGGAATTAGAATACGAAAAGAGACAGAATATGCTTCAAGAGGGTGACGATGATGAAAACGACTTCGCCTTCGCAAAGAAAACGAGAGTTAACCCAGCTAATATTTATGATTTGGAGTACCAAAAGAGAATCCTCGAGAATCATAAAAAGAAAATTCTTGCTCCTGGAATTATTCGCGTATTTTGCGGAGAGTCGAATACTGCTTTCTTGACCGAAGGAGGAGACGTTTTCATCACAGGTTCAGGCAAAAATGGTGAACTTGGAATCAATCCAGATGATGATAAGCAAAATGACGATTCTGATGAGGAAGATCGTGATGTGATAAGGACAAAGGACACCTTCTTCTCAATGGTTCCTCGCCATTTGGTACTCAGCGCGACAACCAAATTCAAGCATCTAGCAATCGGATCCGGACATATTGTGGGTATCACGCTCTCTGGTAGAGCTTATGCTTGGGGCTGCAACACAAATTCTCAACTTGGACTCGGCAAACTCGAGAAATTCTTTTTCGTTCCTCAGTTGGTTGAGGGCCTTTCTGCCAAGGATAACGTTATGGCGGCATGTGGGCCGAATTTCTCGGCGGTTCTGAATCAGTCCGGTGAAATCTGGGTCTTCGGTACAGCTGAATATGGCTGTCTTGGATTGATTGAGAACAAACTTGTTTACGATGCAAGCACCCCAAAAATGATTAATGATATAGAACCTATGAAACATATTGCTTGTGGTTCTCAGCACATGGCCAGTATAAGCCACGATGGAAGAATCTTTTCATGGGGTAACGGACAAAATGGCAGACTCGGAAACGGAACTAAAAGTACGATTTTCAAACCTGAAGAAGTTAAAGTTATGAACGGGACAGAGTTGGTCAAGTTCAAGCAAATTGGATGTGGACGATTGCATACCTTAGCTCTAGACACGGAGGGAAATGTATGGGGAACTGGTCTCAAACAATATGCAGGTCTAGATTTCCAAAACGACAAAGAAATGGGCGAAGTTAATGCATTTAAGAAGATCGAATTTAGAGAGAGAAAGAGATTTAAACACATTAGTGTTGGAGAGTATCATAATATTGCTCTATCTGTACCTGAAAAAGAAGGTGAATCTGGTGAAACATGGGGCTGGGGAAAAATGGACTATGGACAGCTTGGACCAGAGAATAAAATCAATATCACAGAAAACCAGTCCAAGATTGGTAATATTTCAGGCCCTAAAAAGATAGAGGTCTCCCAACAAGATGATGATCCATTCGGAATGATCGAATATGTTGCTGCTGGAGTCAACCATTCAGCACTTTCTACTTCAGAAGGGCAAGTCTTTGTGTGGGGGTGTGGACTTTCAGGTAGACTGGGAATCAGTACTGATGAAATTATTGAACTTTCTAAACACGGTAAAATCAAGAATGAAAAAAGCGTCATGACACTCGGAACACCTTACAAGATTAATTACAAATTTGAAGAAGGTGAGATCTTGTAAAATTTCTGCGTTTTAAAACTTTCTATTCTGAATAGACATTGAGAAAGACAAGCCTGATGAAATTGGAAAAGAACGTGTGACTACGCAGCCGTACAACAAGAAAGAAGATGGAAACCTCAGCATGAATCAAAGTGCTATTAGTGACAGAAGAAAATTTGATGCTGACTCTGCTCTTAACAGGAGCACTAGTAGCAGAATGTCACAAAAAAGGACCAAAGGAAAAGATCCCAAAAGTAATAGAATAAGTGCCATTAAACACTCAATACATGTTTTTAGGGAGTACTTTTGCAAATCAAAACGACAGATCAGAAAGGTCTATCAGACCTGACAATGAGGATGAACATAAAAGAGTGGAAGAGGAGGAAGAAGATGATGAAGAGCACTTACTTGAAGGACAACGATTAAAAGATCTTGAAAATAAACGTAACCCCATCACAATTTGAATAGCAGGCTGATTCGGCTATTTTAATTATGTTAATAGAAAACGAGAACATGATTCCTCTCCAGAAATATATTATCTCTGAGGACTACAGAGAAACTGAAAACAGTCTCATTGCTGAAGATAACAAACTTGAGAAACTATTCCAAACCTTTGCGCAAAAAGGAATGCAAGAAGTCCTTGAACTCAGAAAATCGTTCAACCGAACTCTTGTCAAGACCCAGAGTCTCACTTTGGCAAGTTTAAGGAACTCTAATTTGAATCTGAAGCCTCGCAAGAAGATTATGCATCAAGTTCCTTCTTTCTTACTCCAGAATATTCAAATCTATGAGACCTTAATCTCTTTCTTGCAGTTCCATCCTTGCTATTTCGAGAGAATATTCCGCTCAGGAGCCATGGAAAAGAATCAGCTCTTTGAATTTATTACCTTAATCTATGGCAACAATATTAATAACGAAAAAGCAGCTAACAATCTTGGAGCTCTGCTTTTGAGGTTCCTTCCCGAAGAGATGAGTGCTTTTGCTGAACAAGGCACTGCAGTCCTCAAAATGTCAACTGTGTTCACAAAGTTATATGAATTGGTGATCACAATGCAACCTAATACCGTTCGTTACCTCGAAGAAATAGCTGAATATATCATCAAGAACTTACTCGTGAAAAATCTATTAGAAGAACTGAAAAAGGAGGCGAAAGAACTCACTAAAATAGAAATGGAAAAGGAGCGCGCCAGGCGTACTAACAACAACGCTGTCTCAGTAGAGGCTGGAGATGTCCTGCAAGGCGTCGTCCTGAACGTAGGACTCGGTGAATCAAACGCTCTCTCTCTGGGAAAAAACAAATCGAATCAAAGAGCAAGTAGTCCTTCAAAAAAAACCGCTTTCAAGCCCGAGCAAGGTGCTGAGGAGAAGAGCCCGAGCCCAGTAGGAATAGGCATGGGTGCTCTTTCGCTATCAAAACCTAGTTTTTTCAATAACCTGAACCTCGGCAAAGCCATACAGGATGCTGAGTTAAAAGCAGTCGAGGATCAAAAGTTTGCTGAGATCTTAGATGATCTTTTACGCAACGCCTTAAACTTAGATGAGCACACAGTTGCAGGGAAAGAGATTACTAATGAAGCTGAAAAACTCAAGGCCAAAACAATCAAAATTCAGAGGCTGTTCACCGTTCTCAGATCAACCGTCTTCTTTATCAAGGAAGGATTCAAGAAGGTTGACTTCATGCAGAAGATGAAAATCTCCAACCTGATAAGGTTCCTTAATAAAAGGATTCTTGATGCGTATATTCAAAGCATGGGTGATCAAAAGAATTTCGAAGACGTCCAGAGAGACTCCAAGCTCTACGTGGAGAAAATGAATATCTGGAAAAAGAAAGGCCAGGTGATCGTTGTGGACCTCTTTTTCTCAAAACTCTCAGAGGTCATCATCAATTTCAAAGACCATGGAATAAGAACTCCAAAGGAAGCTGAGCCTTTGCTGACTTACAAGAACCTATTTACCCTCGCGAATGTCATTTCGAAATACTTCTCAAAAGAAATTGTGTCCGGAGAACCAGAATTCAACGATATCAACGATTATATCCGAACTTTCTCAAAGAGATCTGAAGAAATCGACGTTTTCTATGAAAATCTCTCTTCTCAAGTTGAATACTACGATATAACCATAAAATCGATCGAGGCGCTAGTCTCCGATATGCAGTACACCAAAGACGAGTATCTCAACACGATGTCAGTGCGAAATATCATGATTCTGCATAACTTCTTTGCAAAAGCGCTTCCTGAAAGGCCTGAAAGAATTTGCCTGCAAGGAGAGCAGGATCCGATTTATATCATGATGAAAGCTCTAGGCTTTGAAACGATCGAAGTGGATGCATACCCTTACGAGATATTGCAGCACAAATTGAATCTCAGGATTCAGCCAGTGTAAAGAGACTCTTTCTTTGATGTTGTCGTTCTAATGTATAAACTCTTAGGATTACAAGTTCTTATTTGGAATCAAAGAATTCTGGACTCTATCGCTGCACACGTTGCAGTCTGATCATGCCACAGTTCTTGCTGTATTCAGATAACCTACCCTCTTTAAGATCATGGAAGTGTGGGTTGTGTAATTTTGAAAACCCTTGGGACTCGTTCAAATGCAAGTATGGTGGTGAATGCCCGGGAATCATCCCAGAAAAATTCTACAGGGACAATGCTGTGTTTCTGAAGTAACTATCCGAATAGAGCCTCTCTTTTAAAACTTTTGCTGCTTAGGTTCTATCCAATTCTAAAGAAACCTCCTGAAGTCCTTGATTATCTTCGAATGCTCAAAAACTGTGACAAGATACCACAAGACCAGGATCCATATGAGTTCTTGAAGGTAAAAAACCGAAACTGTTTTTCTTGTTTAACTTGAATGCTTTGATAGAAACTCCGTGACGACTATAAAAAGAAAGGAGAACAAGATGAATATATTATGGTCATTGATGCGATGGAAAAGCTAATAAAATCTGAAGATGATCTGGCGAAAGATCTTGACTTTGGAAGACCAAACACAAAGCCATCAGCAATATACGATACGTTTAAGCGATACGGTATCTCCCGTAAGGCAGAAAAAGACCTACTTAAAAACCTCAATCATATCCTGACATTGGTACGGCAGCGATTAACTATCGGAAGGGCTTATGCTTTATTGCTAATTAGGAATACAGTGTAAAAGCTGACCACCGCAAGTACCTTGACCAGCTACAAAGGAACATAGAGCAAATTTTCGAAATTCAGAAGCTCACAGAAAAGAAAATTGTAACTTTGAGGATGAAATTTTTGTTGATATTAAACTTTCGACAATAAATAGGCTCAGAAAGAAGATGAGCTCAAAGCAATGTGCACAAGGACGATAATACTCAAAAATAAGCAAAATGTAACTAATTTGTAATCTCAACAAGTCACTCACAAATCTTCCTTTAGGGCTTCATCAGACACACAAGAAACAACGATGTATTTTTACATTTCGTTTGTCAATCAGAGGTTGACACTTTTTTTTTTTGCTGTCGTTTAGGAAAAAATAAATATTGGAGCTAACGAGAGGATTTTGAAACCACTTGATGATTTCCCCAAACCATTCGGAATCTATCGATCTGCAGATATGATCAGCAAGAAGATATTGAAAAGTTTCACTTTGCACGATCAAAAGAAAATTACAAAGATGTAAGATTAAAACCGAATAAAAACGCTCATTGATCAACTCCGAATAGCGTGAGAAATCTAATATTTTATGTCATGGCAACCGATGAAGGTGGAGTTATCATCAAAGTAGTTTATTTGGAAGACTCTTGGATGAATCTGCTAGTGAAGTGTGCTCCATGGTTCATGAACGAAGTCGGCCTTGACGAGTAATAAAAAATTTAATTCTCTTGTTCTCAACACTTTACTTGCCCCATTAGATTTGAGATCACCTCAGAGCGTCTTCTCGAACTCAGAAGAACTTCAACGAATAAATCTATGTAAGCTTTAATGGTCATTTTGCGGCCTTCTGAAATTTCATCATTTCTAGTGTGACGTTCAGATACGCTACGTTCAACATAAAAGAATTCGTGGGCATGATAAATGACGTTCTCGTTAAAAATATTTGCAACAAGCTTGAAATGAAAGAAAATAGTTAAATTTTTATTATCATTCAGCGTCATGGACAGCTTCCTTAATAGAATTTCATTTTGTTTTCATCAAATGAGTTTGTTTAGTAGAAGAGAAGAGATGGATAATATTTCGTTTTCAAGTCGAATAAAATAAACATTTCTACTAAGCTTTTTGTTAATAATAACGCCATTAGAGATATATCAATGAGATTTGTTAACCTTCTTTAATCCAATAAAGGTGGTCGCTTCCGAGGAGTGAAAATAACTTACATGCTAACGATCAATGAAGCTCTAAAATTATTATATTATTTAGCTTTCTTACCCAAACATTTTAATGCAGATTGGTGATTTTCTTTTATCAACAAAATTGATTGAACACCAATTTGGTCTCAGGAAATACTTTCGAGGGTCACGAATATGGTTTGACTTAGAGATACGCTGGCAAAATTGGTAATGATACCAGATCAGATTGGACTTGATAATGTCATTCCTTATGCTATTAATTAAGCAGTTGTTATGATTTCATCATCCAAAATTCATTTTGTGTTCTCTTGAAGACCAATTCAAAGTGAAAAATATATAGGTCACTAATGAAGGTCGCTTTTCTACTCATTTCAGACCAATGCCTCAGCAAAACTGCTTTCGGCTTTGGTCTTAATTGAGAATATCACTGCATTATGAACGAAGAACAGCATAGCATTGTTTTGTGCTCCAATAGAGCAGACAATCAATTGTTACTATATTAACCAATATACAAGTCCAGCTCCTAAATTCTTATCATTTTCTTGATTGAAATCCTGCAGTCTTCGCCATCGAATTGAGATCAACAGAATTATTCTTCCTATGAATAGCAGAGCTTGCTGTTTTCATTGACACAACATTTTGAATTCGGGGCTTGCTGGGCGAGTCCGATTTCTGGCTTGTTGGTAAACTCTCTCTAATGTCCACTCCAAACATTTTTTGATCTTTTACATCCATATGCAGCTTCGAATGAGATGACACATTACTTTTGAATGGAGATCCTGATATGAATCCTTGTGATATATCTCTCAAATAACTCGTCTTTGGAATAGTTCCTTCTGGAGGCCTGTGTGAGAGGTCAGGGCTGCTCTCTTTCTTTGAAATTCTTTGCGGGCTTTCGAGGATGTTTCTCTGAGGGGTTAAAGCAGTCCTTGAAGGGCTTTTTTGTTGGTGGTATGATTGACCCCCTTTTGAGTTATTCACAAAATCATACAATTCGACCAGAATACGGAGCTCACTAATTCCATCGCTTAATTGCTTTAACCTCGCATTTCTATCTTGGGACTTGAAAAACTCAGTAGTATTAACTTCCTCTCCGTATATTTGACGAATAGCGGCGTAGAGATGATGATTAAACTCTTCAATTTTTATCAGCCTTCGGATTTTAGTTTGAAGAGCAAGTTCCATTTCATTACAATATTCGGTTTGCTGTTGATACCTTTGCTTTAGGTCTTCGTATTCAGCCTTTAGAGTACTGGCAACCTTTCCCAAAAATTTGAGTTCCTTCATTAATTTTTCATTTTCAGCCTTCGTATCTTTTAAATTAGCTGCATAAGATAGCTTTTCTTTCTGTCTTTGGTCTTCTATCCATGTTAGCGCTCCCACGAGCTCCTCCATTCTAAGATTGCCTTGAGCAAGGCTTTTTAGCATTTCTTCCTTTTTTTTCGTTTCCACTGGAGGCATTTTCTTCGGGGAGTAAGGCTCCTTCAAAAGGAATAAGTAAGTAGAGGTAAACTCTTCTAACTTTGTGATTTCACTTCGCAGCTTCGACATGACTTGGCCTCGATCTTTGATACTAGTCTCTAGATCATCATCATCCTTAGTAGCCTCTTTTACTTCAGAAGATCCTTTTTCTTTGATTATCTTCTCATATTCTTCAACTTGAGCAGAGAGAGTCTTGATTTGAGCTTTCAATTGTTCGATTTCCTCTGCGTTTTCTGAAGATTTGTTAGAAGCAGCCAATTGCTCTTGATTTTCCTGCATTTCATTGGTTTTGGCTTGAAGAGCAGCCTTTGCTTGATCGAGATCCTTCTTCACGGTGTCTTGCAGGAAGCCATAAACTTCTTGGATGCTCTTCAGTTGCGGATATTGTTCGATGATAGTATCTATCTGCGTTAGAGAGCTTTTCTGGTCAGAACTAAAGAGTTCTTTGACAAGTATGCTAAACTGGAGCCCAAATTCGGACGTTTTGTCGAGGATCTCCTTTGTTTTTTCGGTCTTCTCTTTTTCCAAAGCCACCACTTGCATATTGAGGTTTTGGATTTCTTTTTGGGAGTCTGTGAGCTCATTTTTCAACTTGGCGATTTGATCTGCTTCAGGTAGCGAGGAACTTGATGCTTGGCTCTCTAGCAATTTGATTCGCTGTTCTCCTTGCTTTATTTTATCGCGTATAGTCTTAAACACATCTGCAAGAAAATCAAGCTCTGGAATCTTTTGTAGAGATGACTTCATGGTAGCAATGAGCTCCTCTTCATTTGGTTGTGGCTGATCCTCAGCGTTTGCTCCTGACAGCGCTCCTATCAAAAGATCCAGGGCCATTTTTAACGAATTCACGGATGAAATAAATTCTTCTTTTTCAGTCTCTCTTTCTTTCTTTAGTTCAGAGAGCTCTTCCTCGGCAACTGCTGCTTTAGCCTCTGCAGTTGTAACAGCAACTCCGGCATCCTTGATCGCGAGCTCAAGATCAACTATCTTATTATTTTTTGCAAGAGAGTTTTTTTTTTCTTCACTCAGCTTTTCCTGAGCATCTCTGATCGCTTCTAATTGCTTTCTCAGTTGATTATGCTCCTCTTCTTCTTTTTCCATTTCAGGAAGAATAGTCTTAATATAGGCATCTTTGTCCTCAAGTTCTTTTTCTTTATGAGCGAGTTCATTTCGAAGCTTTTCTATCTCTGCAGATTGCTGATTCAAAAGCTGGGTCTGCTGTGTGTTCTCATTTTTCAAATTTTCCATCTCCGCTGAGCGACCCGCCCTCTCGGATCGGATTTTCTCCAAAATTTTTCCGAACTCTTCTGACTTTCTTTGAGCCTCCTCTTTTTCTTGAGTGAGCTTATTGACAGAACTTTCAAGCTCAGAAATTTTATTTTCAAGCGATGAGATTTGGGCCTTGAGCGTTGAGATCAAAGTAGGGTCGTTCTCTTTCTCTAGTTTATTCTTTTCTGCTAGTAGTTGCGCTGAGTAATTTTTTTCTGTCTTGATTTCATCTAAGAGCTGCTGGTTGGACAAAGTTAGCTGCTTTTTATCTTCTAAAAGTTGCGCAATCATCTCATCTTTCTGTGTGGTTGGATCTTCTACTTGTTCAGATTTTGTCACTTCAGTTTTTTCGCTTTTTTTCTGGTAGCAGTCACAAAGAATTCGAAGGTTTTTCACCCATTGTTCTTGATCTCCCAGCTGAAGTCCACTAAAAGTGACTAATGTTTTGTTAATTTTGATTTCAAACCTATTTTGCCATAATCTTCGTGGAAAGTTAGGAGTAATCGACTTACTTATAATCATCGATAGGATTTATAGCCTCGATCTCTTCGATGTGGAACTTTTCTTCAAGTTGTTTCGAATTCAGATCCTAATAACTGTTATACATTAAATAGGGACGTGTCAGTACACTCAGGTTTTGAAAAGTATAGCAGGCTAATATTTTCCCATCGTCTTCGATTTCGAGATATCTTGATCATCAGAATTCTCAAATGGAGTTAATGATAGATTTGTACCGTTGTGGATAGCCTACATTCGGATCAGAGGAAATCCGAAGTACAATGTCTTTCAGTTTCATCGCCTATTAGAAGTGAGAGTAACTCGGTTATCAAGCTGCATTTAAGCTCGTCGTTACATTTTTAATGTCTTCTGATTGCTCCATTTTTATTGCTTTTCTGTATAAATCTTAATTGTATTGAGTCTCAGCTATGTAAATAAACTAAAAATGCATTAATAATTCTGCTGTTGTTGAATGCCAACAATAAGGAGCAAGTAGTATTCCCGCAGCTAAATTCATTAATAAGCAATCCAAGATGTAAAGATCACTGTATTGGATAAAGCCTAATTATTCACAATTTGAAAAGACTGAAATTATTATTGCTTTGTTAGGTTCATCTTTCGTATAAAATTCCTACCATCATCATCGTCTATATATGTTTTGAACACAATGAAGAGAGAGAAAGAGTGGTTTATCCAAATAGTAAGACAACGGATAGAAACGAATTCGTTATTTATTTTAAAGGCACGTTAGAACTCGATTCCTTTGTATTTAGCAGATGAAAAAATTTATAGCTCATTGCTAGATATTTACATTACTCCTCCAATCTGAATACATATTTATTCCAAATGTTAAATGACAAAATTTTGACGGAGAGTGAGTCACAGTGCTTGAAAGCAATTCGGTGACAATCAAAAACTGAAATGAGGAATCATTTGCCAAAAAGAACCAGCGATATTGTTAATTTTAGTATGTAACGCACATGAAGAATCAGTAACGTTATTATTGAATTAGTACAAGAATGTGAGCTTTAGATTGGATGATATCATAGAACTGACTACATTCAAATTGAAACTTCACTTGTTTGAATTGCCCAACCCTTCAAAAACGTCTCAAGAATATCAAGAGCTCCTGCTGGATTATCCAGCGGAACTAAATGGCCGGCTCCAAAGACTCTCAAGAAAGTCAGTGGACCGACTTGCTTGTATTCACCATAGTTTTTCCATGGTTTGAAGCCCGCCACATTAAACTCATTTTTACGGCTCCAATTAATATTGTTCGCCATTTCCAAACCTCCGTACCAATTACAAATAAAATCAGAGTCACCATAGTAGAGAAGAGCTGTGTAGCCATTCTCCAAGAGGTATGACATATCGTCTCTTAAGCTGGTAAACATGTCGTCTTCTAACGCCATATGCACCTCTGTATTACATTCTGACCACTCTCTTCCTCTAACTCCCAAGGCATCAATGATTTCTGGTTGAGCTAGGAAATTATCGATATAGGAAGTATCGTAGCAAAGAGGAGGATGAGCACAAGGTTTTCTGATGTCATATACATTGAATTGAGGACCATCATTTCCAAGTATTTCGCGCATTCCCCCTTGGCAATCAATCCAAGCTCGCTCATGATCTCTAACTCTGATGTCAGTTTGACACTGTGCTAGCATCTTTCTTGCCTTTTGAATTGTAGTAAGGTTAGTGAGGCCATTATCAAGTGCAAAAGTTGCATAACTAGGGTATTGATAATAGACATCAACAAGTCCGTTACCAATGCCAAAACCTATAAAGTTGATCTCAGGCGTTTTGTGTCTTGCAATATATGCAGAGATGGCTGGTATATAATGACCAGCATATGATTCACCCAGCAGAAAGAGTGGTCTGCCCTTATAGCTTGGATGCTTTTCAAGCCAATTAACTAGAAAATTGTATAAATGCAAAGAGACTTGATCCTCGTTCTGATCATAGGAAGAGCGCACGGGATTAGAGTAACCTGTGCCGATGGGCTGATCAACGTAAATGAGATTTGCTCCTTTGTTCCAGGAGTATTCATTGAGAGAAAGTTTCAAATTTTTGGGATCGATTTTGAAAGGTCCATTTTCCATAAAGATTGCGAGTTCTGAGGAGCAGCCTGGTCCACCAGTTAACCAAACAACAAGTGGATCATTCGCTGGGTCTCTCTGAGAAGGGAAGAACCAGTAGAAGAGTTCGTCTTTCATACTTGTCACAGGTATAAACCCAGTTTCTCCTTTGTATCCAAGAAAAGGATCATTGGCGGAAGAGAGTACTATCAGAGAGGCAAAACATAGAATTATCAGTGTTTTTAACATTTTTTTGTTTGCTTTTTAGTCATAAATTATTCCTCTTCAAGTTTTTCCCTTTATAGATGAGTAGATTTGATCTTCTTGAGCCACTTTTTTTCTCTTTTTTTTTTCAATTTCAATCAAGAGTGCCTTATTCACTTTTCACAGGCCCTTTTCTCAAATTTAGACAAGTCGTCATAACAGCCTAATTCGGTAAGAAGCGATCATTGCCAAATTCTGTTTTAAACAACAAGTGGTTGGTTGATAATATATATGGATTTAGTGCAAAATTTACATGCAGCTTGAATCAATACTAAGGTGGTAGCATTAAACTCATCGATACCAAACTAATACTCAATCAATTTAATAGATTTCGATAATCTCGTCTCCTGTCATTTGAATCAATGAAATTTGATTGATTTTTTATTCTCCTTAACAACAGAAACAAAACTACGCCTATGTCATTGCTCATCACCTCCATGGCAAAAGTGAAGCCTTCTATTGAATGCTATTAAGATGCATCTTAATATTAAATTAGACATCTACCTCCATACAAGGTAAATTTGAATAAAAGCATTCATAAGTTCTCTTATGACACAGGATTAGAAATATTAAATTCAATTTATTTGAATAGCTGGCGAATTCATAGTATATTTGGAGAGTTTCTGAAGAGAATTAGAAGCCATCAAAAACACGTTTCACTTTTGTTTTAGTGGGTCTGCGAATATAGAGTGGTGGTTTTTAAGATAGCTTGCTACTATCAAAATAAGCAAATATACTAACTAATAATCAGATATTCTGGATGACGTCTAATTAGTCTTATCGAAAATTGTCCCGCTGACCTCTCTTTCAGTCTCAGTTTCCGCCTGTGGGCATCACATCTTTCTTTATCGGTAGTCGAGAAGCTAAGTCTTTCTTATCAGCCACAGATGAAGGAGGAGATTTAGATTTGCTAACGAAGAAAAAGGATTAAATCGTTTATATGGAGAGCAATATATACTTGTCTGTGAGAGCAGCAGACATGATATCTGTCGAATCTTGATATTTTGTTATTGCATTTTCCACACGAGCTATTCTATTTTCAAGCCTTCTCATAGAAAGCTCAAGATTGTTAGATTCAAATCTTGTGTCATCCAGATCTTTTTCAATAGCGACTCCTGTCGTACGGATCGCAGCTTTCATATTATCTTCATTGGCTTTGATGGTCTTTTTAATGACCTGGATTCTTCCTTCCCATTCACTATTATCATCAGCAGCCTCATCGACTCCGGCTTCTTCAGCAACAAAGAGAAAAGAGCGCTTTTCGCTCTTGGGGATTAGCAAATATTTTCTCATTCGTCCAGGACAAAGTCTCTTTCTGAGGAGTCTTTTAACAGCGACTGCCTGGGTTATCAATCTCAGGAGTTCTTGAGACTCGGAGATAACGGCAGTTTCCTGGACTTTCTCGAATGAATCCGTCATAATTGCCACCAACATGTTAAATAAGATGAGCGTGAGGATGATAGTGACCACAACCATGAAAGCATACTGTCCTGCTACAAACTCACTGATGCTAAAGTCTGAAAAGGTCAGCCGGTATGTAATTTGCAAATAATTTCCAAAGCCGCTTGTCTCTGTGCCGTCAATGTCAAACTGCATAAACACTATGGTGAAGCCCATTACCACCAGTATCCAAACCAAAAAGAATGGCCTGAGATCTTTCACAATCTGAATGATTTGTCTGGACAGCCTTCCTATATATAGAATGCATTAGAATCAAGTAAATATGCTAACTTACTTGTTGTATCGAAGATTCTGAAGTAAGAGAACCATTTGGCATATCCGAAGAAAATACTGAATGTCAGCAGCCAGTTTATGGCAAGTGTAGCTGAAGTGCCGTCAGAGATAAAGCTGCCTTCAATGTCAGGATTCTCTGCGTATCCTCTTCCAAAAACGAAAATCATAATGAAAGTCGCAAGATGAAGAACGATCATTCCAATGTCAGTATAATTCCAGACATCGCTCAAATAACTCCTGACACCTCCCATTGCAATAACTCGAACCGCTTCATTAACAAGGTATATTCCAATAAGGATGATCATTGGAAGGTTAGCATTTTCAAATGGAATCTTGCCGGTTGCGTAGATTGAAAAAGCTATCATGTACCCCGTAATAAAAATTCCATAAATTATATGATAAAATTTGTTATGGTTCCAGTTGTAGGCAATAAGGTTCTCGATCACCTTCGTCCTGAGCAGGTCGACTTCATCAGTGAATAAGAGAGCATTTACTATCTCCGACATGTCCAAGGAGAGAGGATCGTAGTCGAGAGGAGTAGGGACATATTTGATTGATATTATATTTGCATCTCCAGCGGATTCTACTAGGACTTTTTCATAGAGTTCCTCTCTTAAGATCGGTGTTTTATCTGTTGTGATGCACTTGGATTTCCCTCCTTTGATATTTACGTTCAAAGGAATTTCTTCTCCTTCAACTATTCTCGCTCGAATCGTAAAGTTCTCCAGGAAACTTTTCAGACCTGGAACTCCTGTTTTCACTAGATCTACGAATATATCCGCAAATGACTCAAACATGTCATAGTTGTCCATCTCAGGATCAAGTATATCGCCAAACTTGCTGAGTACTATATTGATCAGAGCAGGATTCTTTGGATCAGCTTCAATAAGGTAATGGAGAGGAGTTTTGCCGTAAGAGTCGCGAATGAAAGGAACGTGGCTGTGTATTGCTTCTGTCAGGAGCTTCTTTTCTGGATAGTAGAGGCAAATTAAGTGGAACCAATTCTGTCCGGATGGATAAAAGATCAAGCGTGGATATTTTCTGAGAATCCTCATTTTGCTGCCTTCGGGTTCCACGATGAAACGGTTGAGGATCATATATCGAATGATCTCTGACTTGATACTTAAAGTAGGATCTTTATTCAATGATCAACAAAAAAATCAACGTCAGAATGAAATTACCTGAGACGTAAAGTTCACCAGTCGCGATGGGACTTCTAAACGCATAGATCACACTGTTCTCAGCAGCTCCGTAGATAATTTTATTATCCAGAGTGTTAACCGAAGACAGAAATCCTAATTATCGAGGAAAATAAATTATGATTTCGTCCAAATGTTTTCAAAATTACTTTCAGGGATTTCATCGAACTCATGAACAGTGGTCCTGTTTTCAATATTGTAAACACGCAAAGTATGATCTTTCGAACTGCTTGTCATGTATCGATTGTCGCTTGAGATGTTTAACGAAGTAACCATGCCTAATGCAACACCGTCAAATATCATCCATGATTGTTTTCGAAACCTTTGTGATAATCTCTGGTTTGATAGATTCGCTTTTTCGTAAAGAGATCATAAACATTCAATCCTCGTGAACCTGAGAGGATATATCTTGAATCATGAGTACAAACGAGGGCAGAAATCTCCGCTATCACCGATTTAATTCTAACTTTATTGAGAGAGGAGCTTACATCGATGCACGTCTTTGAAATCATGGAAAAGCTCTTTTTTCCTTTTGTCCCAAATTTTCACATCTCTTTCAAAGCCCGCAGTGATGATGTACCGTCCATCTTCAGTAATACACACTTGGCATATGCCTCCTGCAGATTTCGATAGTGGTTACAATGGTTCAGAAAACAGCTCTTTACTTGTATGACCAGGTTTTGGTGGGAAAACATAATCAAGAGTTCTTTCAGTCACGCTTTTATAGGTTCTAATCGCATTGTCAAGACCCACTGAAACAAAGAAGGAGTCGTCCTTTGCAATTGCTATTCCGTAGATAACACCTGATCAAGTCGATCCTTTGTTAGGCAGATGTTGCTTAGTGTATTTTACTCAAATGAGCGTCTTCTATCTTTCCAGACCATTCAAGCTTGTCAAGGTCGTAAATGTGAATGCACCTGTCCACCGAGCCAGAAAAAAGCCATCGTCCCGAGTTAGATAAGGCAATAGTCATGATACCACCTATATTTAAATACGCGCTACTGTTGATAGTGCACATCCTGAGAAATTTTACGTGAATGGTAATCTGCGAATGTATGGACAACATAGTCGTCTTTAAGATCAATGATCTTAATAGATCTGTCGGCTGAGGCAGTGATCAGCTGGTCTTTCTTGTTATTCAGCAGCACGCAAGTTATCTCACCTATAGTTTTTCCATCATCTAAGAGCCCTTTCATCCAATAATTTACCTTTATGCTCTGTGGTATATGCGGCTTGCACAAATTTCTTATTGAGGTTCCAGATACGCGAGAGTTTGTCCATGGAGCCAGAAGCGAACATTAGAGACTTTTTGGAGCAGCAGATAGCAGTTACAGGGCCTTTTGTAGAATATTGCAAACTCAAATAGGAGATGCAATGTCATTACCTTGGTGGATTTCATCAAATCTATGTATCATTTCTCCTTTTTCGAGATCAGAAAATGAAATTGAGTTGTCAGCCCCTCCAGAGATAATAAACCGACAATCAGAACTGATGCCTATCGATAATATTTCTTCTTCGTGCACTAAATCGATTTTTGTTAGCAGTCTTCTCTGCTCCATTGAATAGATATTGATGGTTTTATCAGCTGATCCGGAGACGAGGTAGGAGTCATCTTTGGACAAGGCAAGACAAGTTACAGCGCCTATTTTTTGAGGATTAAGATTCTCTCTTTATAGAAAATGTCTGCTTACTGTCATGAGCTAGTTTCCAAGTTTCACTAATTTCTTTCCTCTCACGATCAATGATATGAATGTTTTGATCCTTTCCTCCAGAAATGAGATATTCTCCATCTTTTCTGCAAACAAGACAGCGGATTTCGCCATTGTGGACTTTCTCCATAGGCTCAAGCTTCTTAAATCCATCTTTAACATCGAAGAAGTGTATTGTTCCATCAAGCCCTGCCGAGAACAGCAAATTTTTATTTTCACACAAGGCCAACGCCGAAATCCCCACTAAAAGAAAGAAGAATCTTCAATTGGAAAGAAACAAGAAGAATGCTACGTTTATGCTCTGTGATAACTTTGGTCTCTCTCATTTTTTTGAGGTCAAAGACTTTCATGGATTTGTCTCTTGAGCCTGAGATCAGATACCTATTGTTTGGAGTAATCTGAAGACTCGTGACCATGTCTAGGTAGGTGAAGTCATTGAGTATTCAAAGAAACTTACCATTATGCGCGTGCTCAAACTCGTTCACCATTTCGTAATATTCGATTTTCACATTTAAGTTTAGAATTTGAATTCTCCCGCTAGCACAACCGACCACAACCACGGTATCATCTCGAGACATTTGCAAAGCAGTAATCGAGTCTATTTTGAAAAGAGCAAGAAAGATCTTAAAATGCGATTCTTCTAATAAATTTGACCTCCATGAGATTTCATGTTTTTGATAAGTTTTTTTTGAGGCTCAAGAATTTCTTCGAGCGTCGGTATCATCCTTGCCTCGAAATCCTTCCTCAACTTGTTCTCATCCTCATCATCAGCTATCGGTTCTTTATCAACTCGTGCTGCCATTTTGAATCTTAACTTAATGCGATACGTATTAAAACTGTATAAAACTGAAGTCAATTCAATATTTAACGCTCGAATGTTTTGACTGGAAGCCAATTTTTGTTGCAAAAGACTGGTTAGGTTCTAATACTCTACAGCACTTTATAGTGATAATGTGGGTGAATATATATCCTTTGTAGCGCTTCCTCTTCAACTCTGAGTCATGAAATTGCTTATTCAGTTCTGGCATGGGCCAGGATTCGATTTCTAGAGGATATAATTGAAATATGTGAACGATGCATGACTAAACAGGCTCAATGAATGCTTTAGACACGAAAGAATAGTTAAATCAGTTTAGATGTTCCCAGTTTGTTTATTTATTTAACGCGGTTTGAAGAATTAACGCATACCTTATTTCACTTTAGTTCCCATATCCTCGAAAACGAAATAGGTAAGAAATTATTAAGATTTGACCCCTTCTCACTCGAAAATAGCAGCAGTCTGAGGATTAAGGAGGAATACAGTATAAATAGATACACTCTGAAACTATCTTCTTAACCTCCAGTCTTGAGCTTGTCTTAATCGGAATAAAAGCTGATGTGATCACCACTGGAATGAGCAATTCAGATCGTCATACTATGTTATTTGAGATCCTCAAAGCTTTATTAGTTAGTCTTTTTCATTCTCTCTCTAGGAACGAGTACAGTATTCATAGGATGGCTCATAACAAATCACCAAAAAAAATTTTAAAAAATCATGCTTAATGTATTGAATGAACCATTAAGCCTTTAGAAAAAGAATACTCATTTAGTCGCTACCTATTTTTCAACACAGTAAATATCTCGAATTCAGTAAGAGTGAGAAATTTCTTGAGAGGTAAGTCTCGATTGAAGAAGTCTCGTTTTTTTTGGTTTTGAAAACACCCAATGTTGTCTCTCATTTCCAAATTTCAGATTTTTATGATATACTCCTTCGATCCATATTTTATTTTGATCTGAAATACAAATGTTTTGTTGCAGGAGCAAACATCACTCTCGTTTTTTATCTTGAGAGACAAACTCATTTTGCTCATAGCTTTCCTGAAATAAATTTTTTTATTATCACTTCAGCCCTTTTTTCGAGTCGGACGGTTCCAAAAACAACTCGTTTCTTGGGTTGACTATCTGCTATCTCAGGCTAAATAGTCAGATTTTTATGTACAGAAGTTTCTTGAAGATTTCAGAATCAATACAATTCGCTTATTACCAAACTTTCGTTGAGAGACTCTTACTTTCTGTATCACACAAAAAACGAATTTCATTACAAAAATTGATGATAGCTTTGAAACATTGTAAATCTCGAAGTCCTAACCCTCTAATCATATATTCTTCCTTTTTGAGCGATAAGGTCTTCTGCCCTAATGCTTGACATCGATTTAAAGCCCAAAAAAAAATTTACATCCTTAACCAGCTCTCATTTGGTTGATTTATCCTCTCTCTCTCAAAAAGAAGCAATTTCTAATTAAAATTACTCAACGATATTGTACAATCGAGAAGTCCATCACTGATGATCTCTTCAAAGCTCTATCACAGTCTGATCTGATCAAATGAATAAGTCAAAATTTTATAGAGGCTCATTTAGCAACTATACATTGTAACTATTCTGTAAATTAATCACGTCCTGCTTTTATCTAAACTTAATAAAATTTTTCGAAAAATAATGCCTGGTTTTAAAACCTGCTACTACTCAAGAAATCTTGTATTTACTAGTAGAGTTTTACTTTTCGGAACTCTGCTACTCTCTCTGGGATCAGCTCTGTCGGTTTATGTCGATAATCAGGCTTCTCCTGGAGGAAATGGAAGCGTTGGTTCTCCATTCTATTCCATCAACGAAGCCATTGATTCGATGCTGAATGCCGATACTAAGGAAATCAAGAATGATACACTAATCGTGAGGATCAAACCGACTGAGGCTCCTTATCAGTTAGAATCCATCAACATAACAGGGACCGCAATAAGCAACTTTTCCATTCAGGCTTGGACCAGTATAACCGTGACATCACAAGATCAATGTGGAACATTGCCAATTCTGTTGCTTTCTTCTCCTCAAAGCTCGCAGATATCGAACCTTCTAATAATACAAATCAGCAGCGTGTTTGTTCACTTCAATCAAACAGCGCAAATTCAAAATCCTGTTCTAACACTAAAACAAGTTCAGCAGATCCTCTTTTCAAATATTTGCTTTAGAGAAACGACAGCAGCACTTCAATCCGTAGGAAGCTCTTCACCATTCATCAAGGTTCTCGATTCCGGAACGTTCTATTGCATGAATTCAGTTATCCTGAAAGCGTTTGACTATACCTGGTTTTCGCTAAATAACACACGTCTCAGCGTGGTAAATACAAATATCACACTCCTGACAGGCAACGCTCTCTCTGATCAGTCCGCAATCTTCCTCGCATCGGATGACCCACCCAATCAAAGCTTATGGGTCTTTTTTCAGAATATCGATTTCACTTGTGAAGATTCAGAAAGTACACTTTTAAATTCAAGTACCCTTTTCAGGTTTGACCATTATCTTATCGTGGACCTCCAGCATGTATCTTTTCGGGGTTGCAATCAATGGACTCTAAAAGATTCGCTTTTTAAAGTCTCTGACATCACATTATTCAATGTAACAAACATCTCAATGAACAACCTGGTTCTCAGAGGAATCGATGTGGCAATCTTCGACATTAATACTCTAATCCTCTTTAATGTAACTGGATTCAGCCTGACAAATGCAAACATCCCAATACCTCCTCCAAATTTTGCTAACAACGACACGCAGGTTTATGCCTTCAGAGCGCAAGATATGACAACTTCCTCAATTCACTATCTCAGAAATCTGACGGTATCAAATGTGACAGCCAACTATTTCAAGCTATTAAAAATGTCCGGAACTTTAGCAAGTGTAAATGTCTACAATTTTGAACTCTCTAACAGCAAGATGGCTGGGTTCTTTATTGATTTACAAAAGAATCGACCTGAAGATGCGATTCATCTCAACCGGGTTGTCCCATTGAAAGTCTGGAATTTCAATGATTTGACTATCACAAACAATACATTTGTGAACTTTCAATTTTTGATCCTCGGGTATATTTCGAATGTTAGTTTTCCATGTCTGCAGATCTCAGAGTCGGACGAGTTTAAGTCGGTGAATGCGATTCTCATCAATAACACATTCCAGCTTGACGCCAGGTCAAAACTCGTCTACCAAGCACGGTTTATCGAGAACCAAGGATATAGTATTAATTTCATCAATCTCACTGCGATAAACAATACGTTGAGCGGGTACGAGTTTACTCGTAGCCATGAGAGATATGCATCCATTTTGGTTCAAAGCTCCTATTTTCAAGATCTAAATCTGGTGAAAAGCACCTTTTTCGGGGAAGGGTTTAGTGAAACAAAAGTTGAATGCTTAGACTTTGCATACTATATGTACAATAATAACACAAATGATGGATGGATTTACCCCACTTACAGAGTCACTGCGATAGTATTTAGCTCTTTTTCAAACATCAGGCTTGTGCAAGATAGCCAGTTTATAGACTCTTCGAATCCATTTTTGTTCGCAACAAACAACACATTCATGGCGTTCAGCCTTCAAGACTCATCATCATTCATAACACTTGGAGAATATAACCCCATCCCGCTTGACAACAAGTATTATAAATACTACAAAAGGAATCCAACTTGGGAATCTGCTCTTTTCTTAGCAGAAAGCAAAATTTACCCTAACTTTATTGATACGGTGAATCAAAGCAGCAATGCGGCTTTTATGGTTCGAGTGATCGGAAACAACTTCACAGACATCACTATCAATGAACTCGCTTTCATCAAACTTACGAGTTATAATTTCCCAAATACTGAAGTGACTCTAAGCGACAATCAGATGATGAATTTCGCTCTCATCGGCTCTTCCGTGTTTCAGATTGATTCGGTATCAAGGCTTGGATTTAGCAATAATTCTTTTGCGAACACAAGCGGAAATGGCTGCTTGCTCACGATAAGCGATCTCCAAAATGAAAAATTTGTCAACATGAGCAGCAATTTGATAATTGCAGAGCAAGGACCAGGGATATTACGCCTGGTCTCCGACCTTGCTAGTCTCATCTCAATAAATTACAACCACATTAGCAGTTCGAACTTCAGCAGGATTGCGTTTATCATGCGAGTTTTGTCAAATCAAGGTTTGATTGAATTCAACAATAACACCTTGATCAACAACCTGATCGTTTCAGACTCTGAGTACTATGAAGATATTGGCTTGATATATTTAGAGACTCCGATCGAATACCCTTCAAATCTTGTTAAATTCACAGAAAATACATTCCAAAGGATCGGGTTTATCGAGAACGGGTCGTTCATAAAAAGAATTTCCTTAAGTAATCTCATCACTGTGATAATCGGGAAATCCAGTCTAATAATGTTAAATTGCCGGTTCCAAGATATTCAAGCGGGATTTGATGGCAGTCAGATGATTCTTAGTGCGAGAGACGTTTTTATCAATAATACTCTGTTCGATCGCATCCAAACCTATGGATTTATTGGAGCAGTGGCATTTGTCGCTCAAAATATTAATATTACCTACTGTAATTTTACGAATAATGCGGGCAGTCTGAAAGCACAAGGAGGAGTATTATACGTGGAACAAAACGCAAGTCTTCCAGCCCCTATACAGCTTCTAATGACGAATAACACATTCATTAACAATACAGGAGGGTATGGCGGAGTCTTATATATGAAGAACAGCATAATGAACCTGACGGCAGTTTGGAATTATTTCAATAACAATTTCGGATATTCGGGCACTGCTCTCGAGTTTTACAACGCTACATTCACGGATTTTCTTCTGAAAGATACTGAATCAACGTATAATCTTACACATAGGGTAAATAGCGTGGGCTTTCTCAAATTCACGTTATGCAGTGGTCGAGCCATTCTTGATAATGCATATGTTCAACTCTCTGGCCGGCAAGATGGAGAACTCATTAAGGCAACGTTAAGTCCAAATCTTTTTATAAATGCGTCATTGATCAACGTTAAGACAGGAGAAACAGCCTTCAGCAACACGTCGCATTTCTCCACCGGTCTCGGACCTCTTGCTCCTCCTCAAGACAGCCCTATTCTCCTCCGCAGATTGGAAGACACTGACAATTCTTCAGAAGTATTGTTTACCCAACTAGGCTTTTTGCATGTCGATGGTGGAACTGTTTGGATTAGCAATTCAAACTTTGATGGCTATAATCCATTTGAGAGAGGTGTAATTGAAGTTAGCTGTCTTACTAATGCAGTTCTCATTGTTGACAATTCTTCGTTTCAGAATATGCAGCTCGCTGCTGCCGGGGCGGACCCCCAAATCTCTAATAGAATAGGAATTATCAGTCTTCAAGCTTCAGATCGCACAAACTTGACATGTGACCACTCTCTCACAGTCAGCAACTCAATTTTCTCGGATATCGTGACAAATACTTCGTCATGTGCGATTAACCATCGAATAGAAGGCCAATCAAGCATCAAAGTATTGAATAGTTCTTTCCATGGACTCCAAGCCCAGAAAGGTCCTGCAATAACCTCAGTGACAGAAAATCCTGGCACAGTTATTCAAGTAATCGATTCAAATTTCTCAATGAACAAGGCGTATGGTTACGGAGGAAGCATCTTTAGCTCGCAATCGGTTCTCGACCTACAAGGTTGCAGATTTATCGACAATCAAGCGATCCTTTCAGGTGGTGCCATCTATTCAGAGCAGCTCAAGAATGGACTCAACATTATCGAGAGTAATACTTTTGAAAATAATCGAATTGGGGCTGTGGTCGATCAAGGATTACATCATGGACCTAATGTCGCAGGGAATCCCCATTACATACATGTCAGCTTCAACCCGGATAACCTCCGGAGTGCAGGTTTATTCGCCACTTATGACGAAAATCACACACTGACGCTCTCGAACGTGACAACTTACTCATTTAGAAATTTGTCTTTTCTCTTCGAACTCAAGGATGCTCTGAACCAAACCATCATTGATGACTCACCTGATGTGGCGGTGAGAATGGAGTTTGTTGTTGCTGCACTTGAACGTCAAGTTTCACTGAGCTCTGATTGCTATCAGAACAATTTCACAGGATGCAAAGCCACACCGGTTCTCGTTGAGATGTATGGAACCGCAAATTACATCAGCGAGATCCATGTTCGCTATACCTCGAGAGAAGTAAAACTCAACACGACATTATATGCGCGTCATCGAGACTGCTTACCTGGTGAAGTGTATAACCCTGTCTATCACTCTTGCACGTACTGTGAAAAAGGGAAATTCTCAGTCAACCCATTCTACCCACAGGGAGACCCTAAATGCTTAGATTGCCCATCAGAAGGAGCTCTATGTGAAGGAGGGTCTCAAATGAAAGCTCTAGTCGGTTATTGGAGAAATTCCTCGGATTCTATGGATTTAAGGTAAAACTATCGTACTTTTGAAAACTCTTTAACTCATCTTAAACCTAGGTCCTGCGGTGATGGAGGAGCAAGATGCTTAGCAGGATATCCAGGCGAAAATACTTGCGCTCAGGGCTTCAAAGGTCCTCTCTGTCTTCAATGCGACTCTCACGTTAGCACTGGAGAAATTTATGTCTCAACGGGTGAGCTTGGTCAATGTGGACTATGTCCCGCTCCATGGAAGGTCGTTGTTCGAGGATTGCTGTTCTTCCTCGTTGTGTTTGGATATCAGATATGGTTTATTTTCACAACAAACAAGACAAACCATGAATTTTATGAAGCTCTTCAGAATGGAAAAAAAATGTCAACAAGCGGACCATACCTCAGACTTCTAACGACTTACAATCAAATTATCATGATCGTAAGTTCTCTTGACGCTGGACTAGTAGAATTTCTGAATCTTGAGGGCTACCTCTCGAATCCAATTGCCAGTGTCATATTTTCTCTAGATTGTGTCTTCGCGATGATGGGATTAGATAGCAATTATCTGATCCATTATCGAATTCTCACTTTTGTCCTTTCACCAGTCATCAAATTTCTCATGATTTCTCTTGTGGCTTGCTCAATTTGGAAATTCAAAATGAATTCTGATAGGTGGGATTTTCTTGTTGTCGTCGCTTTATCGATGATACTGACCGAACAGCCATATATCGTTCAAGAAACCATGAATTATGTCAATTGTAAGCAGCTCGACCCTTTCGTTGAAGCATATTTCATAAGGAGAACACCGAACATACAATGCTGGACAACCTCCTATAATGTTTTCCTTGGGCTTGTCGTCATCCCGGCTGTAACTTTCTGGGGATTCATCATTCCAATTTATTTCTACTGGAAGTTGAAAAAAGATCGCCAAATCCTGGACACTAAGAGAATGAGAGTGACCTTTGGAACATTATACAACGAGTATAAATCACAGGCGTATTATTGGGGTGTAGCTGTTATTATGTTTAAAGTCTTGTTGATTGTCTCGAGCAATCTGATGAATGAAAATACGGAGTTCAAAGCTGTTCTCATTCTAATACTCTTATTCGGATTTAAGAGATTCTTTGCTGTAAAAAGGCCTTATTATATTGGAGGATTGGTGATCGCTGAACGACTCGCGATGTATGCTTATATGAGCACAGTGTGGTTCACATTGCTCTTTAAAGGGAATCCGAATGTATGGGTGCAATATCTTTGTATAGCGGGGATCTTTTTGCTAAATATTATCGCTATCGTGTTCATCAGTTCAAGGATATTACTACTCACAAAGGACCTTGTACTGCAAACTTTCAAAGCTGGAAAAGAAGGAAAAGAAAAAAGTGATGACAAAGCTTTCGAATTGACTACATTTGATACCACACAGCGAAGGTCTCAACTTAAAGACCTGGAAAATAGCACTCTAGAATTTAACGAATACCCCGAAAGACATTCTTCTACATCAGAAACCAAACATCAAGATAATGACAATGACATACATGCTTTGTAAAAGTGAAAACAAATAACTGAACTCATACAAGCATCATGACTAACAGAAGAATGTCTTCAAGATTTGTCGTAGATTGAATCTATACACATATACACAATAGTAACATTTGTAAACTCAGTAATGAAAAGCTGCCAGGAAGTCATACCGCGATCCAAAACACAAGATTTTTTCATGTTATAATTCATAAAGAATTTTTCACAGCTTTCTCTGTGAAGATCAGAGAGTGAGGTCTTTTCATACTGAAATATTCTTCAATAAAATCTATAGACTAGACTCATTAACTTTATCATTTCTTTACAGCTAGAGAGCTTCATCATGTAGCCGCTGAGGTTAAAAAGATCAATTGAAAGAGCGCAAGAGAAACTATTAAAAACTTACGCTATTGAACTGAAAACTATCAAAATTTTAGATCCTAATTTGAAATTTTAAAACCGTATCGTTAAACCGAAAGATCAATTTGAACATAAATTTGTCTGAACCTATCGAAATGGCTTACAATAATCAGAAATCACTGCAACTTATGGAGCGTATACATTATGTGCAGGAAGAACTCGATAATTACATAGTAATTTTTCCAGAAATTGGACATTGAATATCTGATGCTAATGATAGTTAGAAAAAAAAAGGATGAGGAGCCAAAGCAAGGAACATATTGATAGTTTGAGCAAGCCTTTACAGAATAAGTCTAAAAAGAAACTCTCTACTAACCAAAGTTTCTCAATCCATAAAGACTACTCTTTTGATTTGGATATTTCTAAGCCCACACCAAGCGTGCATAGAAGCCCTTCAAAAAGGGGCAAAAATGGCTCAGTTGTGCCTCTTACAAAAAAGCGATCGACAAGTCGCCGCTCTCAAGAAAGATTAGTTAACAAGTCTTTCCAGAATGACCATTTTCTCGAGAACAAAGAAAATATACCCTGTAATCAGCAGAAACCTTCGACGCGGGCAATCAATATTAACAATAAGGAGTCCTTTATTTCACAAACTAAACGCAATAAAATAAGCCCTTTGTCTCGTCCAAGCATAGATTTCAGTACTTTCTTGTCAGTTGCTGATATTGAACTCAAAAAAAGTGATCTTGATGCTTATTCACTGGCTGACCCCAAAAAATTGGATTGCGAAAATGAAAGTGACACGAACTCGATAGATACAACTAGAATTTTCAAGAAACTGAATGAGTATATTCGCCCCCAAGCAGAAACACGAGACTCAAACGGATTTAGGAAGCGAGTGGAAGTGAAAAAAGAGCAAAAGCGGCATGGTGATAGTAGCATTCTACAAAGTGGGGAAAATGCGAGGGATCATAAGAATGGCTTGCGTGATGTAGGTACTGCAAAATTCCTTGAAGAATCCTTTAGGACTTCACAAGAAGACCCTACTATGCAGAATAGCGGTATAGTTACCGAAAAAGAGAGCAAAAATGGATCTTTTGTCGATTCTTGCTCCATCCGAACAGGCTTGCAGAGAAATCGGTCTTATTCAATTGCATTTTCGACAAGAAATACAACTGAAAGTTTCTCGCACAATGAAAGCATACATGGCGACTCGACAAGCAAAGAAAAATATTCACCTGCCTCGTCGAATCTCAAAAAGGAAAAGACTCCGAATCCATACCTTTCGGGAAGTAATTCCCAAAAAGAGTCGCTGCCTAGTCATAAGCAACTGAATAGTGGCCACGATTCCTATAAGAAAATTCAGCGAGATTCTTCTCAATACAAATTAATGAGCTCTTTTTTGGATGAAAACGACAAGATCAGAGAAGAAAAATGTATCGGCTCTATTATCTCAGAGATAAGTCTAGAAACTATTTCAAGCAGGCCAAATAATAGCAATGGCTTCAAAAAAGTTGGTAAACCGCAGGACGTTACGAACAACGGCAATTCTGAAGTTCAAGAGGAAAATAATTCTCTCTTACTACAAATAAAGGAGATGATAAGGTGCAGGAAAAGTGATGAAGATCGAATAAAACAACTTACAACACAATTAGAAGCAAAGGAATCTGCAGAGGTTCAATTTAAAGTAAACTAAATCTTTGAATTTAGCCGTAACATTATCATAAAATACAGTTAGCTAAAGAACGTCTTGAATTAAAGGTGCAAGAGCTTCAGGAACAACTCTTAAATGAAAGAAACAAGAGTAATCTTGAAATATCAAAGGTAAGCAATTTATCATTCTACTATAAATCAATCCTGTGCTGATCATCATAGCTCATAGAAAGCATTAACAAAAGAGATACAGAGATCAAAAAATTAACAGAAAAAAATGCTTTGATGGAAAAAAATTATGAGGATGAAAAGCGAAGAATTTCAATGGGAAAAGAAATTGAAGAGAGGATTGTGAATGAGTACGAGAAGCGTATCCAATCATTAAAACAAGAGATTGAGGTAAATTCTGAATTGAATGCCTTCTAAAAAAATTAGGGCTTTGAAAAAATGAAGCAAGAATACTCGTTAATTGAGAGTCAGATCGCCGAACTCGAGAATATGCAAAACATGCTTATCACCGAAAACGAAAATCTGAAGAGAAAACTACTCGTGAATACTTCGGGTCAATCCGGCATTGCTGAAAATAAGGTAATTTTGAAGGGCGCTTATTTTTTTGAACATTTAAATGGCCAAATCAGAAACAAGAGCTAACTCTTCTGACAATGGACAATCTCAATGAAACAACTAAAAGGCTTCAACATCTCGATATCTTAAGTTGGAGGTTATCTCAAGTGATTCAGAGAATGCTTAAGGGAGAAGAACCAGAACTGCAATTTTTCTTTAATCACAATCAAGGTTCAACCAAAAGCGCTTTATCAGCTCCGCAAGATCTCAAATGCTTAGTTCGGGAGCACACAGAAGCTATTATCAAGATTGAGAACACTCTTGCAAATTGCTTGGATAAGATTTGCGACTTTTATGCAATTAAATATGGAATCGAATGTGGAAAACAGTCTTAATATAACCTCCTTCGCAGTGAGGTACTCATAACTCTATAATTATTGTGAGAACTATTTTACATCTAACTCCTTTACATTTTAACAGTTCTGTGAATATATTTGTAGTTTCTATAGGTGATAAGAGGTAATATAGTATGTGTAATACCCAAAGTGAATTGAATTAGAAAAGAGCCCAAATAACATTTTCAAACCTCAGTTGAGAGTTAAATATTGTAGGGTCGTCAAACTGTGAAAAAAAAATTAATTGATAAGTCTTTGGATATGCAATAACAGCAAATTTCTATAGACAGGTGTTAGAGAATTCAAACTGTAGGACATCTGTGAGTTTGATGATCGTAACTTCTTTCGGATTCTAATATTTTCTTTGATGAATTTTCTTTTCAGTTCTCAAAAATTTAACTAAATTTCGTTGACCAATCCGAGCTGCTGAGCATTGATATTTTGTTTGAAGCTATATAATTCAGAAGACAAAAGGACAAAAGAAGCTATTTTGACTGCCTTGTTCAAGCATTAACTCAGCAGCATTATCAGTTCGTTATCAACTTGCGTTAATAAAACAGCAATTTTCTCAATCAACTGATAGTAGTAGATCACGCTAGACCAAACCTTGAAAAAATGGTTCGAGAAATACCCATTCTATAGGCTGAGGCCATATACTCCCGGATCCTATCCGCGAAGTAATGTTTTGAGAATGAGTTCATTTCAGTGTGATTTGTCCGTAACGGGTATTTTTCTTCACGGTTACTAAATCAAACGATCGTTTTGTTAAAAAATCGTCAATCCAGCGCTAATAACAAATTAAAAAAACAAATAGCAAGGTTCGAAAGAAAAGTTTGTACTCAAATGAACGATATTGAAAACCATTATGGCGATGATTTTTGGGCAGGTAATTCGAAGATGGAAAACCCCAGACTGGGGTTCGTCCGCAAGGTCTACGGTATACTTGCTGCTCAACTGACTCTCACAGTTGTTGTCTGTGCTTTTGCTATGGCAACATCTGAGAGTGGCTTTGGATTCTTCCTTAACACGCACTACTGGCTGACCTGGGTGTGGCTGGCAATCTCCATTTGCTCAATAATTCCATTGATCTGCTTCTCTCGTGAAGTTCCTCTGAATTACACTCTTTTAGCAACATTTACCCTTGCTGAAGCCTTATTAGTCGCTCAAGTCTGCGCTATCTACGCTGCAAACGACGGAGGCATGATCGTTCTGACAGCAGCCATCATGACTTTGGGCATCACACTGTCACTCACACTCTACGCCTGCACAACCAAATCTGATTTCACTATGTCCGGTGGAATTCTCTTTGTCCTTCTCACGGCCTTCATCCTGTTCGGATTGTTTGCTTGGTTCAGTGGAAGCCGAATCATGAATACCCTCTACTGCACCCTTGGAGTCATTCTTTATGGTATTTACCTGATATATGATACTCAGCTCTTGATTGGTGGAAAACGACATTCCTTAAGCATGGATGATTACATCCTTGGAGCAGTCATGCTGTATATTGATATTATTGGTATCTTCCTTTACGTTTTAGAACTCCTCAGCAAAAAATAGTATAGTCCATCGTGCTAAGGTTCATTGAATGAGATTCAGATAATGCTTAACCTTTTATTTGCAAAGATAGACCTAAGAATCCTGCATTTATAAAATTTACAACAACAAAAAAATTGTCTCAAAGCATATGAATGAGAAAATTTAAAAAAAGCTTGGAAATAAAACAGATACGAACAAAGCTAAGTGATTTTTAGCGGTCTCCGCTGAATTGGTGAGTTATATTGGAAAGTCACGTAATAGCGTTTTTCTGGACCTACTAAGAGTTTAACATAACTTAATTAATTTTGCACATGAGTTCTGAGACTTGAAAAGAGAGGAGTTTTGAAATATTTTAAAGTGTTCCTGCCACTTCTCTAATAGGCTCTTTAATTGTAAGCATCTTTCAAACTCTCCTAAATTCCTCCTCAACAAGCTCGGGAATTTTCGCAGCAACCCTCATTATTTTGAAGCATTGCATTGCTTATTACGTACCATTTGTATCCATTTATTTTCTCATGATATTGACTCTCTCGGGTTCGGTACCATTTAAAAAACTCCGAATAGGCAGTCATTTATCAGTAAGGCTAGGTATTTACTAAGTAGAGAACATACAGTCAGTATAACCAAATTAATCAAAGAAATCAATTCCAAACAAAAGAATGCTAAGTCGATCTGAAAGAAACCTCGAGAAAAGTGGGCTGCTAAATATCAATCTTCATATTTTCGTAGAAATTACTGGCTTTCTGGATGTGAAAAGCGTTTTTCGACTCTCAATGGCAGCGAAAGGTTTACATAAGAGGATATCTAATGGAGAGTTTTGGAGACTATACTATGTTTCTCAGAAAATGAAGCTCTTCAATCTCAAACCTCCTGAACTGAAAGCTCTCGATTTTTATACAAAGCTCCACAAGTTTTTTCAAACAGTACCGCCTCAAAGACTCCCGATGATTGGCTTGGAAGCTTCGACGACAGATTTCGACCAATCCATCAACAACGTCCTCAGTGAGGATAGACATAGATTTTGGAGCTCGTTAGGATCTGACACCACCGCGGAGAAAGAGTACCTGCTTTTTGACTTCCCAGAACTCAGTGTTGTGAAATCTGTTCAAATAGATTTTTTTAATGCAGGAGGCATTGGCCACGATCAAGAGTATTATCTCTCCAATGAGATCGTTGTTATGCTAGGCACCAACGAAGAAGACTGGTTTTACCAATCAAAACCATTCTTGGTCAACAATCAACCATCATGTGTGATTCCTCTTCAGCAAGAAGGATGGGGCGTCGCGCGTTGCATGAAGCTCGTTTTTCACGGAAAACTTGGCCTCCAGGACTCAGACAATAAATATTACATTGCCATCGAAAGCGCTAGAACTTTTGGATATTCATTGAACTTACAATCGCCAATGTTTCAACTTGAAAGCGCCTTGATTCTCGAATCTATGTGCAATTATTACAATATTCCTCTCACTGAGGAAGAGCTAATCAAGAATCATGACCCGAAATATTACTTGGCGAAACTTAAGACGCGAAAATTGCTTGTTGAAGACGATGTGTCCGTAATCATTCAAAAATATCGAGAATTACTCCAAGCAAATGCGGATGCAACAGCAAAATGGAGACTTTTGCAAAAACACAAAAGCGTTTTGTCAACGCTCGATATCTTTGAATTTATTCGGGAAAACGATAAGGATTTCGCAAAAGATTATTTCAAAATCTTGCAACGCGAGCATAAAAGAGATGTGTTAACCCTTCCAGAAACCTATTTAGCCGTGATGACCAGCATTAATTCGGAGGGCTTACAATCTAAAGTGATGAATCGCGACGCGGCGTTTAAACTCATCAATTTTCAGATTTTTCAAACTTTTCGATTTTACACCATCAACAAAGCCCTGCTTGAAAAGGTCTGCGACAAAGTTCGGCCCGAGCAACCTCTAGCAAAGAAATTTTTGCTGGAAAAAATACCGCTTCCAGAAGATGAGCCTCTAAATATTCAATCTACTGAACTTATTGGGATTTTGCTTGCTATGGTCATTGTTATTAGTAACTGATGAAGATTGTGAACCTAAAAAGCTGTAGAAACTAGGAATGAAAGCTAGGAATTATTAATAATAACGATTGATTTTCTACATATCATAACATAAAATAGTGTCTCCATGATTAATGTAGTTGAGATATCCTAGCGGTACCTCATTATTATTAGTAAGAAGCAAATATGAGCTTAGGAAAAAATAAATCACTCAATACTAGCTCTTCAAACATATAATGATTCCAATGCTAAAACTCCGTGCCAGCTAAATTCTAATCAAAATCGAATGAATCTCTTTTTAATTAGCATTAGAAATCAATAATTAAAACTACTCTGTTCGATCAGGAAGCCAGAAACAAATGAACATAAACACATTCTTTCGGGATCCTGACGAAGAAAGTGTCATTACGAGAAATTTACAAGCCCAAACTACGCGACTAGAAAGCTTTTTTCGTTGGCTTTATCCCCCTTTCGGCCCTTTGGACGACCCATTCTTTGAAAGAGCACGAGCAAGAGCTTTGCCAACAAGCAATGGGTTCGGAATGATGAGATCAATTATGGACATGCATGAATCCTTCTTCCAGCATATGGTGAGATCGATCGAGTCTCTTTCCCCTCTTAGGAGGCCAGAACCTGTGAGAACTAGCACATTTTTGTCCCCAATTAGGAGCTCAGAACCTATTAGTTTTAACAGAGAGGAAGACCCATTTCTTGATTTTGATGACTCTCAAATGCCAATGAGTCCCTTGCCTTTCCGATTTCTCAGAGATGATGCTCATGAAGAGACTAAGCAGGACGAAGGCCTTACGCATGAACAAATTTTTGGGCTGAAAACCACTATTTTTGAAGAAAAGGCAAAAAATAAACAAGAGCAATCTGTTCCTCGTCTCAAAGGCAGGAATGGTATATTTAAGGAACCGAAACCAGAGCCCCATGTCGCCATTCATCAAAAATTAAAAAACAAAGCGAAGAATTCTTGCTCTGGATCCACTGTACAACATCCAAACTCCGTAAAAAATCCTATTGAGCTCGAGGAAGAAGATAATGATGATGTTATCGAAATTAGCGACACATCTTTATCAGCTTCCAAGTCTGGTGATGACACAATTGATGTAACAAAATCTACTGCGAAAAAAGACAATGTAGAAGATTCAGGGCCTACGAGTGACGCTACCTGTGCAATTTGTATTGAAAATTATAAATCGGGAGATGAGCTACGGAGTCTTCCTTGTGAGCATAAATTTCATAAAGAATGCGTCGATAATTGGCTAGTTGTGAAAAATAATTGTCCTGTCTGCAAAAGAAAGCCAATCGAAGCTGATAACAGGATAGCGAATTCACAATCGAGAAACTCGAATGGAAACCGTCGCAATGTGATAGAAAACATGTTTGAGAGTGATGATCTCTTCAGGCCATTCCCACCTCTAAGGAGGTATGATGACACTAATCTGACGGGCTTATTGAGAAATGAACCTTTTGATTTCTTTGGTCGCTTGAGTTATCCTCCACGAAATCCCCCAAGAATGGCTCAAAATAATTCCCCTGGCTTGAACCTAGCAAGTGATAGAAATGTTGGAGGCGCCAACTCTTCAAGATACCGAAGCCCAAGAGATCGAAATTATTTCTAATTGCTAACAGGAAAAACAGTTTCAAGTAATGATGATTTTGAGAATATATTCTGTTTGCCTGCTTTCGTTTTTTATCTCTATCACGATTTAATTTTAGAGTCACTACTTCTGATCATCAATACTCGTTCTTTCATGTTTATAAATTTATGGAGACTATACATACTATCAAAAAAAATTATATATGATAAAGCTTTCTTAAATATCTCATTAGTCTTTATGAGTTTTCTGTTTTTGATATTCCCTGCTAGCAAAGCAGAAAGCTATTGAAATTACAATTAGTGCAAGAAAAATAGACAATCATTCCGAACAATATATATATCTATTTAACCTAAGGGTGCTACTCTTAATATGTTTCAGAATCTAAGCGAGTCAAAATCGTGATTTTTGTGCCAAGGCTTTCGATAAATTATCCTCAAATGTTTAAAATCTTCACTGTCAATTAGAAAAAGAAAATTAATTGGCAGTTTTATATTTCTTATAGATGAGCAACAACGGTGACGATATTGATGAAGATCAACAAGTAGAAGAGGAGGAAGAGGTCGAGAAGCCCCCATTCCATTTCGAGATCATCAGAAAAGTGAACAAAGAAGAAGATCGCGCTCGAGTGCATGATATAATTAGAGGTGGTCTCTCTCAGATAGGGAAAAGTCATAATCAAAATGGATATGCTTACACCAATCTCGACGTGAAAGACAAGAAAATCACGGACCTATATGACCTTCTTCCTCAGTACCAGCACTTGAGAGTTGGGGATTTTTCGAAAAATAGCATCGCAGATGTATCGACTCTGAACCAAATTCCTTATCTCCTCGATTTGAATCTATCCTTCAATAAAATTTCTACTCTCGCTCCTTTTACCCCTGCTGATCGGCTACAATTCCTACAAACTCTGGATCTGTCAAACAATAAATTGACAGAACTAGATGCAATAGCTCTACCTAAACTTCGGAAACTCAATCTGAGCTCTAACCAAATAGAATCCTGTGAAAAATTGAATGGTCATCCAACACTGGAAAATTTGGAAATCCGAGGCAACAAGCTGAAAAATCTCAAAGGAATTGAGAAGATGCCAAATCTCAAAGAATTAGATGCTAGTGAGAATCAGATTAATAATATTAACGACCTCGATAAGTTACCTAGCTTGAAGACGCTGCTACTTCTAAAAAATAAACTCACTGGATTTGTTTCTCCTCTGCCGGAATTGGAGAGTCTCTTTTTCTTGAATGTTGGAACTAATAAAATCAAAAATCCAAAAGAACTCGAAAAGTTGAGAGAATTCACGACATTAAAGGCATTAGAAATTTCTGAAAATCCCTTCGCTGATGAATTCGGAGGCGAATGCAAGAAGGAGGTTCTAATGATATTACCACAGCTCACGAAAATTGGAGATGAAGAAGTTGAAGAAGATGAGCGAAAAGACGCGTTAGATACACTCAAGGCGAGAATAGAAGCCGAAGAGGAGGAGAGAAGACAGAAAGAAGAGGAAGAAAGATTGCGTCTCGAAGAAGAGGAAAGACTGCGACAAGAAGAGGAGGCGAGATTAGCCGAAGAGGCAGCAGCAGAAGCAGAGAGACTGAAACAAGAAGAAGAGGAGAGAAGATTACAAGAAGAAATGGCCAAGAAAGCTGCAGAAGAACAGGCAGAAGCTGGAGGAGATGATGCAGATGGGGACGGGGACGAGGATGATGATAGTTAGGAGTATTTGCACATATGATTCTTTTTGACACAATATTTCTCATGCATTGAACTCGAAAAATTTTAGTACTGAAGGTATTACCAGTGAATATACATATTTTCTCTCAAGCAAATCATCCTTTAAAAATAAGAAACTCTACAAATAATACCTATGCAGAAGCAAATACAAAGGGAGGTCATTATGATGTAGTTATAGACTACACCCTATCTGAAACCTTTGTTCTCCCTGAAAAATCGCCTAGAGAGAGAGTAAAATTTTACAGAAGAAATGACTCATTTATCATGGAATAAGAAAGAGTGACTCTCATGTTCAGAAATAATGAAATAGAGACATCCAATTATGGTATAAACAATGGCCACAGATGAATAAGAGCATCCTATAATACTTTTCTTCTCTGGAAGTTTAACAGTCTCGAGAGTAGAATAAAGACTTGCAAAGGATTCACAGAACTTCTAACGCTGCTATTCAAATTCACAGAACCACAAACTCGCTTTCATTTTAATGGTTTGAGTTGATAAATTCAACTAGAAATCATTCTACAGTGAACTAAGAGCTACAAGCAGATTGAGGTTTACTCAATTTACTCGAAATCATGAGAATTCAGACAAATCAGCATAATCATTGCAATACATGAAAAATTTATTTGCTAAACCAGCTTTCTTCCATTAGCGCTTAAGTTTGTATTTGCTCGCCGCTACACCAAGCAATGCAGCTAACCCAGCTCAGAGGCAAAAATATGCACTAAAGCTCAACTGAAATTTTATCTCGAGAGTCTAAAAATTTAGTTTTGATTAATCCGAGGGTAAATACTGTAAAAAAAATTTGTTAGGATAAATCACCAATTATTAGTGTGGCCCTTCACTGCCTTGGCTTTTCTCTCTCTGTCATCAAATTTTCCATACTTCAAAGTCTTCAGCCCACAGTAAGCTTTCATTGAGTTACTTCATCACTGTGTTTGCTCAAAAAAACCCTGTGGTTTCAGTTTGCAGCAATTTCAGTTTTAAATTTCGGAAAATTTCCAGTAGAAATTAATAATGCTAAATCTAGCTTCCACAGGCAAAAACTATGCATCAACATCACTCAACGACGCTATTAACCTTGCTTGCTTTGAGAGAGGGTTCGAGTACTTCCAAGGTCAAGTTCATAAATTGCTTTTGAAAGCTTTTCAACTTTTTTAATATTGTAGCAAGCAAATTTAAATGATTTTGCGTTGAATCTGCGTTCTCTTTAGGAGATTTTAAGAAGCACTGAAAAAAGATTTAACAAATAGAAATTTGAAAACAGTCTAAAGACTTACTTCGTGATGAAAAACATACAAAAACTCCTTTTCGTACTCGCTTTAACATTGCTTCTCTGCCACGGCCATGAAGTTGTGCACAACTGCGTTCACGATGAGATGGATATTGAGCTTCATCGAGGCATGGAGCATGAAAAATCTAATCTTGAGTAAATAATTCACCATTTGTCCCATGTAATTGCTGACGCCTAAATAGAAGAAGAAGAAATCTAGCAACATGGGAGCCGATTCGAATCTATGCGGACTATACACGTATCGATCTCGTGAAAATATTTGTTTTTGACAATGATCTTAGTGTTATCGGATTTGGCACAGCCTTATCGAGACTATATCCAATACGTAGTAATGCCTGGGGCAATTGAATGGCTTAAGATGACCTACAGTGTTATTCCATACACTTCCACCCTGAAGATCAGTTCCAGTGTTACTTCCTGCAACAGCAAATCAATTCCAGCTTCTCTCCGGGCCGGCGTGGAAGATACGGACTTGTTTATTATCGTGAACTGGGTCAATGCAAGCTCCTCTAGTTATGTGGCGAAGGCTGGCCCCTGCGTATTAGATTCTACAACCTATAGGTAAAGATTAAAAAATGGAATTGTCTGATCTGTTTTACCGAAACTTAGGCCGTATGTTGGGTCGGTAGATTTCAACCTCCCATACTTGAAGCTTGATGAAGCAAACTACCCGGGTACCCTCGCTGTTGTCCTTCACGAGATCCACCATATTCTTTACTTCAGCAGTGCTCTTTTCTCATACTACATCAATCCTGAAACAAACGCTAGAACATACCCGGTTGCGTAAAAAAGAGTCTATCGTTAGTGTTCTTATATTTGATTTGTTTTTTAAAGCACTATGACGATTGATGGAGTTAGCACAACAGTCTTCAACGACACAGTGATAGTGCAAGCTGCACGGGATCATTTTGATTGCCAAACTCTGAGTTATGTAAGGCTCGAAAATCAAGGTGGGTCTGGGAACAAAGGATCTCACTGGGAGCGAAAACTCTTTGGAAATGAGGTAAACTAATATTTTTTTCCCTTTCTTCCCCCTTTTAACCTTGGAATGCGTGTAGTTTATTACTGCAACGACTTCGAATCGTATGCCCATCTCGAAATTGACGCTTACAGTTGCTCAACAGAGTGGATGGTATACAGCAAACTTCAGCATGGCTGATCCTCTCTATTGGGGAAAAGGAAAAGGATGCTCGTTTGCTAATAGCCCTTGTCTTTCTGGAAGTCCTCCGACACCTTCAAGTTCCGAATTCTGTAGTGTTCCCTCTGCGCAAAACTGCGATTATGAGTATAATTACGTCTCTTTGTGCTTCACCGCCACAGGAACAGTGTCAAACTCGGCGTGGAATTACTTCAGCGCGTCCACCATTTCTGCTGATTCATACTCAGACAACTGTCCAATTTACACAGGTTTTTCTAACAGATACTGTGGTCCTGGTGGTAAAACTGGAGGTGTGTCACCGGAGTATTTTGGAACAGATAGCTCTTGCTTCTACAGCTGGATCAGTTATACTTCCATGAACTATGCTGCTCAAGGAGCTTGCTATCAATATTTGGTAAATATATCTCTTTTTTTTGGTTTCTCTAAATTGGTAAATTACTAGTGTGTACCAAATGGAAACACATACACCATATCAATATGGGTTAAATCTCAACTTTTTAATTGCACATATGCTGGAGAGATAATCAAGGCAACAGTTTCAGGTACTTAATGTGGCTACGTCAGATTTCTTAGTTTAATAATTTTTAGGAATAAAGGGAAATCTTACATGTCCTGATCCTGACTCTTTTTGTCAGATGAAGTTAAATACATGCCTTCACGGGTGTGGCGGATATGGAACGTGCTCGGCTAGTACCTGCTCTTGCCCCAGTGACCGTATAGGTCCTGACTGTTTGCGTTATGTTACAGTAAACTCTCAATTTCCTTTCATATGCAATAAAATCATTCGATATAGGTACAAAATGATCCAGCGTGTGCTTGCTCTTTCCCAGCAGTTAATAGCTACAATGGTCAGTGTGTCTGCCCTGGAATGAATTGCTCAGCCGTTGATCCAATCCCGACAGCTGAACAATGTGCGGCCTGTATTCCAAATTGCGCCGCCTGCACGGACGTAAATGTATGTACGCAATGCAATCCCGGCTATATTCTATTGGGCAGTGGTGAATGCTCCTTATGCAGCGAGAATTGTCTCACTTGCACTTCGCCTACTTCCTGCACTACTTGCGCACCCGGCTATACCAATAGTGGTGGAACATGTGTTGCTCAGTGCCCTTCTAATTGCGCCGCTTGCACAACTCCGAGTGTTTGCGACACTTGTAAATCAGGATACTACATCGATTCCTCTTCTGGCTGCTCAAGTTGCGGATCGAATTGTATAAGCTGCGTTGACTCCTCAACCTCTTGCACACAATGTGATTCTGGCTACGAACTTTCTAGCGGAGTTTGCAACATAATTTGTTCTTCAAATTGTGCAAGCTGCACCGTTCCAAACACCTGCTCAACTTGCGAAACAGGATACTATCTTAATTCCAAGTCCCAGTGTGAAGCTTGCCCAACTGGTTGTACAAGATGCAGCTCGGCAACGACTTGCACTGAGTGCGCCGGTGGTTACGACTTGTCAGGCACGACGTGCAAGATTGGTTGCGTCGTAAACTGCGCATCTTGCGCAACTCCAAGTACTTGTGATATTTGCTTAGCTGGCTATTACCAAAGTTCTTATACCTCCTGCACAGAGTGTCCGTCTAATTGCCTGTCCTGCACCTCGGCCAATACCTGTGTTATGTGCGCATATAACTATACCCTCTCTAATGGCCTCTGCTCTCTTACTTGTTCTGAGAACTGTCAATCCTGTACGACAGCAGGTACATGCTCAGTCTGCGAGACTGGCTATTACTTAAACTCTTCATCTCTATGTGAAAGTTGTCCAGCTAACTGCACCAGCTGTGACAGTGCGACAAGCTGTACTTCATGCAGTCCTGGCTACACACTCTCAGGAGGACTCTGCACAAACATAACATGCCCTCTCAATTGTGCCACTTGCCCGACCCAAACAACTTGTACTACGTGTAGTAATGGATACTACCTTAAATCTGGAGAGTGTCTAACGTGCCCATATAATTGCACACGGTGCAGCTCTGGAACTCAATGCACTGTGTGTAAAAGTGGGTACAATGTCACAGGTTCGAAATGCACAACCAGATGTTCAAACAATCAATGTACAGGCTGTGCTGCATCAGTTTCGACATGTACAAAATGTGTCTCAGGGTACTATCTGAGCTCAGCAACTTGCTTCGAATGTCCAGAGGGTTGCACGACTTGTACTGCATCCGCATGTACTGCCTGTGCTGCAGGCTATTATCTCTCCAGCGGAAGTTGTCTCCCATGCTCTGAAGGATGCTTGACATGTTCTTCAAGCACAGTCTGTACGAGTTGCGTGTACCCGGGATATCAAGCAGTCGGATCCTCTTGCAACCCCATCTGCGCGGCTAATTGTAGTACATGCACTTCACCAGGCACATGCGCAACTTGTGCCACCGGATATTATCTCAGTGGGACAACTTGTACGGCCTGTCCAACAGGATGCTCAAGCTGTAGTTCTGCGACAAATTGCCTTACTTGTTCTCCTATGTATTTCCTCAGTGGAACTACGTGCCAGAAATGTGCAAGCAACTGTCTCGAATGTACTTCATTAACAGCTTGCACGGCCTGCAATCAACCGCTTTATGCGTTCAATTCGGCGAATCAATGTGCTCCAGTCTGTGGAAGTAACTGTGCTTCGTGCTCGGTGCCAGGATACTGCGACGTTTGCAAAGCAGGATACTATGTTTCAGGCTCCGTCTGCTACAGTTGTCCCGAGGGATGCAGTGCTTGCACCAGTGGTACTACTTGCTCTACTTGCTTCTCGGGATACTTCCTGAGCGGGACATCTTGTACCGCTTGCCCCACCGGCTGCGCAGCCTGCTCGAGTTCTACGAGTTGTAGTTCCTGTATTTCGTCCTCGTACCAGCTTCAGGGGGCTAAGTGCGTCTATAAATGCGCTACTCCTCTCTGCGCAAGCTGTAGCGCAAGCATTTATGCGTGCGATTCCTGTTATGATGGATATTATCTCTCAAATGGAGCTTGCATGTCTTGTTCTGAGAGCTGTGCAACATGTGCCAGCAATACGGCTTGCACAACGCCAACTACTGCATATTACATAGATGAAGCCACTTCTCTCGCGTATCCTTGTCCCGAAAACTGTTTGACTTGCTACGATTATACAACTTGCACTCAATGTGCCGATAACTACGGGCTCAAGGGCGGTCAATGTGCGATTTTACCTGGAACTTGCAAGTACGGGCAATTCTATGACGATGTTTCTTCAAAGTGTCTGTCTTGCCCAGTCAATTGCAAAGTTTGTTCTTCTGCGACGGTCTGCACTGAATGCTATGCTGCATACTTCGTCGATAGTACCAATAGTTGTACTCGATGCCCCATGGGATGCCCAGTCTGTACTAGTGCGACTGAATGCATCAAATGTCTGGTTGGTTTCACCCTAAATAATGGTCAATGCTCAAAACCTTGCATCGAGAACTGTGACGTTTGCAACACTGCTGCAACTTGTGATAAATGCTCCGCAAACTACTTATTCTTCTTCAATAACTGTGTTGAATGTCCAGACGACTGCAGCAGCTGTACCGCTGTTAACTCCTCGGATCCAAACTCGCTATTCACGTGTGAAACATGCGTGAGCGACGACTTTTCTCTAGTCGTCAGCGCTAACAACGTAACCCTCTGCCAGAAAAATGCAGCCTTGTCGGGAGGTTCTATTGCCGGAGTCACCATCGGCGCCATCGTTGGTGTCATAGTTATTGCTACAGTAGGCTACTTTGTCGCTGTTAAAGTCTTTGGGGTCGGAGCAAAAGCCGCTGTAGCTGCATAAAAAATCTTGGGCATTTACTTTTGTAGCCCTTTCTTTTTTTTATTTGATATTGATATTAGGAAAGCTTGCTAATGAGATAGATAATACAACTTCGCAGAAACTTTCCTTAAGAAAAAAAAATTGAAATTGATATATAGTCATACGATTACATATTCCTATTTGAACTTAGAATATTATTTCATTATCAACAGATCTAATACACAGCATAACTATTTTCTATCTACAACTTAATAAAGAAGAATTCTTAAAGCAGTTTCTAATCGAACTAAACTGGGCACAGTATATGTAATACAAATTACATATATTCTTTGCTACCAACAACTGGATTTACAACAGTTGTAATATTCTTCTTGCTTTTGATAAGTTTTTCTTTGCTGCATCCCGACCGGTGAGTTAGTTAACTCATAGGTTGGAATTTATTCATTACAAAGCTCTGACTCTCTTGGATAGGGCTTAAGGGGCAAAAATTATGAGAGCTTTCAATAAAATATAACTACTTACTTTTGATATTTTTGGTTATCAATTCGAGAATGGGTAAATAAGATCTAGGTATTCAATTTTTTTAAAATCTTTGTATGCATACTGTTGATCGTTCAAGATCATGACTTGATATGGAGGAGGCGTTGAACAATTTTGATCTTACTAAAATCTATTATTATAGATATGAAACTTTCCTTATTTCTTGTTTGAATAAAACTATTTAAACTGCAGCTGCTGCAGCAGCAGCCACAGCTTTTTTAGCACCCAACCCGCAGAGCTTAACCGCAATGAAATAGCCGGCAACTCCAACGACGATAGTTCCTGCGATGGTTCCACCTACGACGCCACCTATCGCTTGCGAACTTAGCTTTCCTTTTTGCTGACAAATCGCACCAGCGTCACTCGCCACGATTTCATACTCATCGCTGATGCACTCAGTACAGTCAAAGAGTGAGTTGGCATCATTCGGATCGGTAGCATTACACGTTTTGCAGTTGTCAGGACATGGGAGACAATTACTGTAAAAAAGTATATAACTCGTGTTGCAGGCTGCGCAAGTAATGCCTGAAGTGCAGTCTACGCAGTTATCAATGCATGTACGAGTGCAAACACCATTCTCGAGACTGAAACTTGGCAAGCACGTTTCACATGTCCCATCGTCAGTACATGATACACAATTACTTGGGCATTTTATACAACTACCATCGCTATTGCGATATCCAGGCGCGCATGCTGTGCAATAGCTTGCTGTAGTGCATTTCCTACAAGGCGAAGTGCAATATTCGCACGTTTGAGTGGTTACGTCATAATATTGTGTGCTTTTACAGGAGCTTGGATACAGAACGCAGTTTCCAGCATCCAAGCCATAGCCATCTTCGCATTGGGAACACGTTGAACTATCAGAGCAAGTCTTGCAATTATCAGGACAAGGACGGCATTTTAGAGTTGATGTATCCAAGTAGTAGAAGTCGACACAAGACAAGCAATTTAAGTCGCTCGAGCAAGTCTTGCAGCTTCCACTGCATGCCACGCAATTGCCATTACTCAGGTAGTAGCCATCTAAGCAGACAACGCAAATTGCAGATGGACAAGATTTGCAATTTGGAGTTAGGCACTGGTAGACGCAAGCTCCACTTTGCAGAGCATACGCTGATGAGCAGGCCGTGCAAGTTGTGCTGGATGAGCATGTAGAGCAACCAGTAGAGCAAGATACACACTGCGTTCCACTCAAATAGTAACCGGACTGACAGCTGGAACATGTGTTTGCTCCAGAGCAAGCAGCGCAACTGCCTGGGCAAGCCGTACAGGTGTTTTGGGTGTTTTTGTAATAGCCAGTATTGCAGGTATCACAATAACCTGGGAGTGTACACGTCGCACAATTACTCGAGCAAACTGGTGCACACTGTGATGATTGGTCGAAGGCATAAAAAGGCACGTTGCAAGCTGAACAGTCTGACGATGACGTGCAAGATATGCAACCGATTGAACAAGGAGCACACAGGTTACTTTCGTTGCGGTAGAAACCATCATTACAGGTTAGGCATGTCGTTGCTGAAGAGCAGGTTTTGCAGCCTATAGGGCATGAAACACATTTAGTGTTGTCAGTGCTAGGATAATACCCAGCATTACAGGTAGTGCATGTATTTGGCGAAGAGCAAGAGGTACAGTTGCCAGCACAGATTGGATTACAACTCGTGCCAACAGCTTGGTAACCTGGTGAGACACAAGATGTACAGACAGCGCTAGAGCTGCAAGTAAGGCAGCCCGTGGGACATTGAGTACAGGTATTCCCCCCAGAGAGGTAATATCCTGAACTGCAGGCACTGCAAGTCGTTGATGTCGTAGAGCAGACAGTGCATTGAGCAGCGCATTGTGAGCACGATCCGCTATTAAGGAAGTACCCATCCTGGCAAGAACTGCAGCTAGGAGCGTTTGTTGTGCAGTCAGTACAATGAGAGTCAGCACATCCAGAAACGCAAGTTGAACCTTTTAGGATATAACCAGCCGAGCATGCGCTGCAAACTGAGCTGCTCGTGCACGCAGAGCATCCTGTTGGACAGGTAGAACACACTGAAGATCCACTCAAATAATATCCCGCGTTACAAGTGGTACAGGTGTTGGGAGTAGAGCATGATTGGCAATTCGATGTACACGTCGGGTAGCATAATGAACTTGATAAATAGTACCCGGGAATACATGAGCCGCAAGTGGTTTCTGCAGTGCATGAGGCACAAGTGGAAGGGCAAGCTTGGCAAAGTGACGATCCATTTACAAAATAGCCTGTGTTGCATGTCGAGCAAGTATTAGCTGCCGTACAGGAAGCACAATTTGCAGGACAAGTTAGCGTGCAAGACTTAGCTGTAGTCAGTGAATAGCCAGTCGCACATGCTGTGCAAACAGTAGAAGACGAGCAAGACGTACAGTAAGTTGAGCAGGCTTGGCAACTCGTTGATGAGCTTTTGAAGTATCCAGAACTGCAAGAATCGCAAGTATTCGGAGTTGTACATGTGGCACAATTTGAGACGCAATTTGGCTTGCATAAACCACTTGAAAGTGTATAACCAGTTGAGCATGCTGTGCAAGCCGTTGAGGACGTGCAAGTAGAGCAGCCAGTGGGACAGGCCTGACAGAGGGAAGAAGAGTCAAGATAGTAGCCTCCATTACAAGTCGAGCAGTAATAAGGCGTTGTGCAGCTTGCGCAGTTAGAAGCGCAAATTATGCTACAGGATGTGCCTGTTGATTGAGTGTAGCCGGTCTTACATTGAGTGCAGGTCGATGACGTGCAGCTTACGCAATTCGAGCCGCAGCTTGTACATGCAGAAGAACCATCCAGGTAATAACCTGTCTTGCAAGCAGTACAAACAGTTGGACTTGTGCAGCTGATACAGTTAGAAGAGCATCCAGAAGAACACGCTCCACCGCTTAGGGTAAACCCAGCTGCACAAGCAGTGCAGACAGTATCAGAAGTACACTGAATGCAATTGCTGCTGCAAGCTGCACATGTACCAGAATTGGTTACGTAGTAGCCAGACTCACAAGCGGTGCAAATCGTTACGTCTGTACAGGCCGCGCAATTGGAAACGCAAGCAGCACATTGGGTCGCAGTGGGCACTGAACTCACGTCTGAGCAATTAAAGCCGTTGCAAACGCAATGGCCATTATAGCTGTTAACTGCTGGGAAAGAGCAGGCACAAGCCGGATCATTTTGCACCTATAAATAACTATGAATTATTTTCATATAACCGTCGTAAATTACGGTTGCGTAGCGTAGACATTCAGGACCTACACGATCGCTAGGACAGGTGCAGATACTAGCTGAGCACGTTCCATATCCTCCACATGCGCTAGGGCATGTATTTAGTTTAATCGTACAGAAAGTTTGAGGGTCCGGGCATGTGAGATTTCCTTTTATACCTACTGAAAGTAAATCCTAAGAAATCCAATCTAAGGAGCAGAAATTACCAGAAGCAGTCGCAGTAAGAATCTCTCCAGCGTACGTACAGACAAATAGTTGCGTTTTGATCCAAATATTTATATTATACGTATTACTTCCTTGAGCAACGCACTACAAATAGTGGGATAAGTTTAGATGGGGTAGAACAAATTATTGTTTACTTCAAATTGATAGCAAGCTCCTTGAGCCGGATAATTCATGCTAGTGTGGCTAACCCAGCTGTAGAAGCAAGCGCTATCTGTACCAAAGTACTCAGGTGATACGCCTCCAGCTGAGCCAGTAGGGCCACAAATTCGATTTGAGTAGCCGACATACCATGGACAATTATCTGAATAGCTGTCGGATGCCACGGTCGTACCCGTTCCGAAGTAATCCCAATTTGTATTTGATACTGTTCCCGTGTAAGTAAAGCAGCTAGCCGCTGCTGTGTGCTCCAAATCGCAACCTGATCCTAAGGGCGTGGTGCAAAATTCGGAACTCGAAGCTGTGGGAGGAGATCCCGAAAGACACGGATTATCCGTAAAAGCGCATCCTTTGCCTTTTCCCCAATAGAGAGGATCAGCCATGGTGAAGTTTGGCGAATACCATCCACTCTGCTTAGCAACTGTAAGCGACAGAGTTGAGACGGCCATTCTGGTTGAAGTCGTTGCCGTTACGAACTACGAACAGTTCAAAATTAGGAGGGGAAATAAGGATAAAAGTATTAATTTACCTCATTTCCAAAAAGTCTTCGCTCCCAGTGTGATCCTTTGTTCCCAGACCCTCCTTGATTTTCGAGCCTTACATAACTCAGGGTATCGCAGCCGAAATAATCTTTTGCAGCTTGCACTATCACTGTGTCGTTGAAGACTGTTGTGCTAACTCCATCAATCGTCATAGTACTGTAAAAAAAAAAATAAATCAAATATAGGAACACTAACGATAGACTCTTTTTTACGCAACCGGGTATGTTCTAGTGTTTGTGTCAGGATTGATGTAGTATGGGAAAAGAGCACTGCTGAAGTAAAGAATATGATGGATCTCATGTAGCGTCACACTAAACGTGCCCGGCCAGCTTGCTTCTGTAAGTTTTAGGTAAGGATAATTGAAGTCAACCGCTCCCAAATAGGGTCTATTGGTGAAAATAAATAAATAATTTCCTAACAATTTTATGGAGTTTCTAACCTCCCAGTTGTAGCATCCAAGGTGCACGCTCCAGCCTTAGCCACGTAACTAGAAGAAGTCGCGTTCACCCAGTTCACAATAATGTAAAGATCAATATCAGCTACTCCTGTATTGACCTCTGCGGGAACGGGCTTGCTGTTGCATGTTGTCTGAGTCGCTTTCAGAGGGTTGGTGTAGGGGATAACGCTGTAGGTCATTTGCATCCATTCAATTGCTGCAGGCATGACCACATATTCGATATACTGCCTGTAAGGCTCTGACAAATTCCATAGCACTATAACATATTGGTTAGCAAAGATTCGTGCTTTGTTTGAAAAATTTACAAGAGTAGTCTGCCTTGATTCGTATCGGTTGCCAATCAGCCAGCCTTCGGCCTTTGCTAGAAGTAAATGTTTTAAGATGAAACAAAGGATTTGTTTACTCAAGGTGTTCACTTTCATGTTCCATGCCGAATCCAAGAGTTATCTCATTTTCATCCTCCACATCATGCACGCAGTTGTGCACGAATTCGTGTGCGCTGCAGATTGCCAGAATGGCAATAGCTAATAAATAAAGCTTAAGGCTTGGTTTCATTGTGAGTTTTGAATAAATTTCACGATCGTGAATGGAATACAAATTTTTAATTTGCGTTCTTTTTATTAAAACAATAAATCCAACGCACCCACCTAAACTGCACCCAAATCATTTGCGTTAAATTCTGCTGTTTTGACTCAGGTTTTCAAACACTTTAATTGACGCAATTGTCATAAGTTCCGTGTTTGTATGAGAAAAACTTTATTTGTAACAAATTTCTTAGATTTTGCCGCCATCAGCATGAAGAATTGAAGCACCAAATTGATAAACAGAAAGCTTAGAACAGTCCAGAATGTCAACTTACACTCCAAAAGTCCTTTGTTATAAGTCTTAAGTTTTCTTATGTAAGGTTAAAGCCATGGCAGGATCATCTGAATTCTCAAGATACTCAATCACCTTCAATTCCTACGAATCGATTAAAAATCAGAAGTTTAAAATAAAAATGCAGGCATCAAACCCTCCTGAAGGAGCGAAGTTGATCTACAGAATCCCGCTAATCCTCCGAGGCAATGATCCAACAGAACTATATGAGTCTTCTGAGACAAAGGAGCTGATTTCAAAAGAAGAGATGGAGGAATTCTACAAAGAAATAGTGTCATCTTCAAAACCTATCTTTTTGAAAGCGAAATATTATGTGTTTATATGGATCACTCTGGCAATCCTTTCCATCGCCTGGTTCTCGGTCGTTCAACAACTGAGCAATGTTCTTGGGCATTTAGCTTGGCTAAGCGTAGTAACAGCGCTTTTGCTGCTAATCGTATTTCTCTTTATCGTATACACCCTGCCAAAGGCATTATACCAGCATCTGCAAGAAAAACTTGATACTTGCAACCAGAGTATTTATAGAGAGCGCAATTTAGAATGGCACCTTGCTTCAAACGCGCAAGAACTACAATTATGGGCATGGGGAAAAGATATCCAGCTTTTTTCAGATCAATCAAAAAGAGAATCAAGTTCTAATAATGAAAAGCAACTCGAAGAAGCCGAAGACAATAATAATAATTTGTCTAGTTCCCCTTAGTATTAGTAACTTTACATACTTGAATATTATGAGTAATCTGATATTCTTTAGAATTCAAGCGTAGATTTTTCTCGTTTTGAACTTTATCTATGCTGCTGCTAATTTAACCATGAGTTCTCTAAGGCTTTATCTCTTTGTTTACTTAGTCTAACAAATCCGCTGCAGTAAAGGGTTAGTGGATGCTTAGGTATCAGTTAGTTTGATAATCAGTTCGGCTTTTAATTTTAAAGCACATTTTAGCTCACATTAGTTACTTTTATCTGCCAATGCTATCCAATCCTTGGGACTCTATCACGAAACCCCCGCTCTCCCTTGAGAGGTCCCGCTCCGTGAGATTAGACTGCAAACCAAGGATTGTCAAACCAACTCCCCTCGTCGATTCTGATGTGGATTTCGAGTCAATAATCGGTATTCCAAGGATAACCTGGGACGACTTCAGCGCTCCTCCTGATCGTCGCAGTCCTTGGGCAGCTCATACCTACTGGGACATCCGCTACAAATATCGTGTGAGTTTCATCAGGGATAGACCATTCGTGCAGATCAGCTCGAGGTGCAGATTGAACAGCGAAACCTCATGGGTGAAACGAAAAGACGATAAACTATTCGTACACGAAAGAGGTCACTATTTCATTGGCTGGATTTGTGCTTTAGAATTCAAGAAGAGAGTATTAGAGGCGAAGCTGAGCCCCTACAACTACGCCAATGAAATTGAAAAAATCTTCAAAAGTACTCTCGAAGAACACCTCAGGTGGGAAGTATTATATGATCAAGAAACAGAGCATTATAAAAACGTTTCAAACCAACTCAAGTGGAACCAGCGCATAGCACAAAAGCTCTATCAACTTCGTGAATACTTGGACGGTCGGTAGTAGATATGGCACAAAAAGTCGTCGTCTTTTCACATCACATCGAAGATGAGTCAACGTAACTACAAGTATTGAGTATCGTTCTGTTTGCCAATCTTTACTCTATTCATTTAATAATTTCATGACTATGCACTTAAATTGTCTGTTAACAATTACTAGTTTAATATAGCAAAGCTAATAGTAATGCCTGCAACTTCAATAAAGCACAAATAATGGTATGGCTACGTATTCCAACCCTTATTTATCAGCAATTTAAATTACTCTTTTCAGTGCACTAAATTTGTTTCTATTATTTGTACACTTTCTATGAGTTCTAAAAATCGAATTGTTTGAAGGTAAATCACATTTAATAATCATGAATATGCTTAGCGAAATTTTTCTCTTGTTATGAAACGGTAAACTAGTACACTTTTCACTTAGAATGGACTAATCCACTATTGACAAGTCCATAAAATGAAGTTAAAAATGTGAAGCTTTGTTATTCTGATACTCTACTTTCTATTAGGAATTTTACCTTTCGGAATAACCACAGAGTCAATCATCTTAAGAACATCAGTTTCTTCTTGTTTGACTACAATAGTTTCTTGATCTTTAATTTTCGGCTTGAGGACAGATTCAACCGGTCGAAGTACATCAGTTTCTTCTTGTTTGAGCAGAATCGGCTCTTTCTCTTTCAATTTCGGAGTGAAGACAGATTCAACCTCACGAAGTACGTCAGTTTCTTCTTGTTTGACTACAATCGTTTCTGGATTTTTTATGTTCTGCATGTAGACAGATTCAACACGTTGCATTCCATTGCTTTCTTCTGTGTTGAGTACGACTATTTCTGGATTTTTTTGTTCTTCATGAGGTTTTTCCCTATTTTCCTCTTGAATTGCAGGAAGGTTTGGTCTGTTGCTATTAGTATTGGTTTTGGGCTGGTACCCATTAAATAAATCTATGAATGGAGTGAGTGAGCTCTTAGTCAGGTTAGCTCTAGTTCCAGTATTGTAGCTCCTTTGCGCTGCTGACAAGAGAGTCTGTATTTTGAGGTCTCGAAGGATGGTATGAAGACCTTGAGTAGCATTCTGTGTGGTTTTATCGAATGAGTCGACGCACTTCTTCTCCAAACACCATTGTAAGACACCTTCTCGGACCTTGATGTCTACTCTTTGTTGCCTTGAAGGGAGTACCCTTCCATGCAGTCTTATGCCCTCTTCAGTTAATTGAATCTGAAGCATTTCATCGCATGTGTATGCTCCCATGCCTATAGCTGAGTGCGCCGCACCAATATTAGATTGAGGCAACGAAGTTCCATTGTCGCGAGTTTTATATTTATTCTCATTTACAGGGTTTCTGGTAGGGCACAACTCAAGTATCCTATATAGAATCGCACCAGCAGCTTTGATTCCGATAATACAAATGAACAGATATCCCAATGCCAAGAAAAAGAGGGTGATCTCGCGGCCTTCGGTATTCATATAATTTATTCCATAGGCCAGGAAGAAATTCAATAAACCCCAGAGGGAGACATGGTATACTTTGAAAGCTCTGTATTCTGCCTTCTTTTTCTCTTCCATGTGCTTTTTCTTTCCTTCTCCAAGCTGAGCGGAGTCTCTTGTGCCCCAACTTAAATCGTCAACATTGGCGAAAGCGTAAATCATAAAGATGGTCACATAGCTGGGTGAGTAAAGTATGAAACCAATCACTCCTTTGATAGCATCAAGAGTCTTTCCGTTTATGATGATTGGGATTGCATGGGCTCCGATGATTACCAACCCTAAACCCAAAATTTTATCTCTGTCTTCAATCTGACTTTCCTTCGTTCCTTTAATGTTGTAGTAGAGGTAATATCCCATCATGCAGTAAGAAGCGATCGAGCAAATACCGAGAAGATAAACGGCCAAGTTAAACACGGATTTCTTTTGATCGACTTTGAAAAGTAGAGAGTAGAAGAAGACCAGGAATATAATCCCGACATATCCTCCGACTATTACTTGAGGTATATTGAGTAATCCGTTAGGAGCGCTATCGTATAAAGAGATCGTGATCTCCTTCAACATCATTTCCATTGTGACAAAGTACAATCCGAGACTGAAATATCCAACTACATTATTGATAAGTGCAAATATCATTCCCAAGTAGAAGAAAAACCAGCTTACAATCGAATGTGTCCTCTTCTTACTTTCAGGTTTGAGTGGGCTCTTCCGCTTCCTTGAGCAGCAAAGAACTTTTCCAAGGACATAAGAAAGCGCAAACCAACTGCCGTTGATCCATCTTCTTCTTTGCTTAAGAAGATTGATGATGGTTTCAGGAACGTCTGTTTGAGCTCTCGCGTCTCTAAGATATTTGAGATGATATCCTCTCAAAAAGATATCTAAACAGAGAATTCTGTCCTCTGCAAGATACATGTTCCCTTCTGGGCAACTCATATAGTGATCTGAATGGTCATTAGAAGTTTTGAAATACTTGTCGAAAATTTCTTCGCTGTTGATCGCCTCCCACTTATAAGCCGAAAAAGCCCCAGGAAGCACATGAATAAACCCAGTCGTGCTCTCGAATGATTTATCGAGCACATGACCAAGCATGTATTCAAACAGCTGAGCTCCAGCTACGCCTAAATAGCTGGGATTCGACAGACCCATATAGCCTGCAACTCCACCAATTTTCGGGCTCGTTAGTCCTTTCCAGAAAT